>Ga0255777_10000006_pt1 | contig 281108 bp, 254 predicted proteins | sample 101ome_15_FD_179975 | JGI IMG/M metagenome (GOLD analysis project Ga0255777, IMG submission 179975) | Coastal salt marsh microbial communities from the Groves Creek Marsh, Skidaway Island, Georgia - 101402AT metaG (version 2) | ecosystem: Environmental > Aquatic > Marine > Intertidal zone >... | reverse complement strand
TGGTTAATAATACCTCTAGTTAGGGAGATTAGATTACATATCAAATCTGACATCCATGTTTCAATAGAAAAACCGTTTTCTAAAACCCATGCCCCAGTGTTTGGGATAGGAGTGCTTGAGAAGTTTTTGCTATTAAAATAGAATTACCGTACAAATACCGTACAATAAAAAAACAAAAAATCCCTAAAACATTGTATTTAAATGTAATAGGGATTATAAGAGTGGAGTCGGCGGGATTCGAACCCGCGTCCAAACAAGCGATTAAAAAGCCTTCTACAAGTTTAGTTTTTGATTTATTTTCGAATGTATACTGACCAAAAACTGCCTATATACACCTTAGCATCTTTATTGGAAAATACAATCGATGCCCTTGTATTTCGATGTTGACTTTTATGGTGCCTCAAAACAGATCGCCGTCAACAAGGGCTATCCAGAGACATCCAGCTTTCCGACCTAGTCAGAACTTGGCATTAACGTACTATAATTCAGTTAATTATGCAGCTAGAGCGTAATTATTTTCGCCATTTAAAAGTGTGAACTATGAGATTTACGAGCTGTAATTCAGCGCTCGACTTGCTTACCTTTTCATGCGTCCTGCTGTCAAAACCAGTCGACCCCATGAATTTCAATGAACAAATTCAAGCTGTAAATTTACAAATATTAGACCAAAAGGACAGCCTGCCCTTTTTAATACTTTAAATTTTAACTACAATTACTCAATTTCTTTTTTTATAAATACATACACTAGAATTAGTGATATATTTGCTGCGCTTAAAAACAGACATGATTCCAATCAAAAATATCGCAATCATCGCGCACGTAGATCACGGAAAAACCACACTGGTAGACAAAATACTTCACCATTGTAATTTATTTCGTTCTAATGAAAGTACGGGAGACCTTATTTTAGACCACAACGATCTTGAACGTGAACGTGGAATCACCATACTCTCTAAAAATGTAGCGGTAGAATATAAAGGAGTTAAAATCAATATTATTGACACCCCAGGACACGCAGATTTTGGAGGAGAAGTAGAACGTGTTCTCAATATGGCAGACGGTGTATTACTCTTAGTGGATGCTTTTGAAGGTCCCATGCCACAAACCCGTTTTGTACTTCAAAAGGCTTTAGAACTCAAATTGAAACCCCTTGTAGTGATCAATAAGGTGGACAAAGAAAATTGTACGCCCGAGCAGGTACACGAGGCGATATTTGATTTGATGTTTGAATTGGGGGCCGAAGAATGGCAACTCGATTTTCCTACTATATATGGTTCAGCAAAAAACAATTGGATGTCCTCAGACTGGAAAACCCCGAGTAGCTCTATTGAACCTCTTTTAGATTGCGTACTAGAAGAAGTGCCTAGCCCAGCAATAAAAGAGGGCAATACACAACTATTAATTACTTCCTTAGATTTTTCATCATTTACAGGAAGAATTGCAATAGGGAGATTGCAACGTGGTGAACTCAAAGCAGGAATGAGGACTACCCTCATAAAAAGAGACGGCACTCAAATCCAGTCAAAAATTAAAGAATTACACCTTTTTGATGGCTTAGGTCGTAAAAAGGTGGAGGCAGTAACAGCTGGTGACCTTTGTGCAATTATTGGTTTAGAGGGCTTTGAAATTGGAGATACAGTCGCAGATATTCAAGCTCCCGAAGCCTTGCCGACGATTTCAATTGATGAGCCTACTATGAGTATGCTGTTTACAATCAATGATTCTCCCTTTTTCGGTAGAGAAGGTAAATTTGTAACCTCAAGACATATCAAAGAACGCCTGGCACGCGAATTAGAGCGAAACCTCGCTTTGAGAGTAGAAGCTACTGAAAGTGCGGAAAAATTTATGGTTTTCGGAAGGGGGGTATTGCACCTTTCTATACTCATTGAGACCATGCGACGTGAAGGCTATGAACTTCAAATAGGACAGCCCCAGGTAATCATCAAAGAAATAGAAGGCAAGAAAATGGAGCCTATAGAAGCTCTCTCTATCGACCTACCTGAATCAGTTTCTGGTAAAGCTATTGAGATGGTTACCCAGCGAAAAGGGGAAATGCTGAGTATGAGTCCCAAAGGAAATCGAATGTTGTGTGAGTTTATCATTCCCTCCCGAGGGATTATTGGGTTGAGAAATCAACTTCTTACTGCAACAGCAGGCGAGGCGATTATGAATCATCGTTTTATTGAATACAGCCCTTATAAAGGAGAAATCCCTGGACGTATTAATGGTTCGCTCATCTCTATGGAAAAAGGATCGGCCATTCCTTATTCTTTAGATAAGCTTCAGGAACGTGGAAAGTTTTTTATAGCACCAAATGAGGAAATCTATACAGGTCAAGTTATTGGAGAAAATTCAAGGCAAGACGATCTTGTGGTAAATGTTACTAAGACTAAAAAACTTTCCAATGTACGGGCTGCTGGCTCAGATGACAAAGTTAAATTAGCGCCCCCAATAAAATTCTCACTTGAAGAGGCTTTAGAGTATATTCAAAAAGACGAATATGTTGAAGTTACCCCAACAGCCTTGCGTTTGAGAAAAATATTTTTAGATGAAAATGAACGCAAAAGAAGGCAAGCTTAGGCCTCGCTTTTTGCAACAACCTCCTGAATAACGCCTTCTGTACATTGGTAAATTTTACCAGGGAACTTAACGATCATATTGTAGTCATGTGTAGCCATAATAATGCTAATCCCCCCTTTGTGGAGTTCTTTAAATAATTGCATGATTTCACGGCTGGTTTCGGGATCTAAATTTCCAGTGGGTTCATCTGCAATAATAAGCTCAGGATGATTTAATAAAGCCCTTGCAATTGCAACCCTTTGTTGTTCACCACCAGAAAGTTCAAAAGGAAATTTTGAAGCATCATGATCTACATTGACCAATGCTAACACTTCTTGTACTCGCGTATTAATTTTTTGTTTCTGTGTCCAGCCTGTCGCTTTTAAAACAAAAGCCAAATTATCATAGATGGTTCGGTCGGGAAGGAGTTTAAAATCTTGGAAAACGACACCCAACTTTCTTCTCAATAAAGGAATTTCTTTGTCTTTTAGGTTTTTAATGTTGTAACCCACACAGTTTCCTTCTCCTTGTGAAAGGGGTAAATCACCGTAAAGCACTTTGAGTAAACTACTTTTTCCAGCTCCTGTTTTTCCAATTAAAAAAACAAAATCACCCGCATAGATTTTAAAATTAAGTGCTTTAAAAATTACCTTATTTTCATTTTGAATTGTGGCATTTTCTAAAGCGACTACAGTACTACTCATGCTGAATTTAGGATTTGACTTTAAAGGTATGTTTTTTGGTTTAGACCTTCTTATTTTGTTGATAAAATTATACTTTTCCCCTTCCTTTTTCGTTATAGTAAAGAGCGAAAACAAATATCTTTATCCAAATGAGGTTCCCTTTAAAAATAGGTTTTAAAATAATGTGCTTGGCATTCTTATCTCCTGTTTTTCTCTGGGGTCAGCTCTACCACTCCCAGGGTGTTGAAGATCTAGCAAGGCGGTATTTTGGATTGGGTTATCTTCCCGCTTCCTGGCAAGCCAGTATTTTTGCCGAAGATGCTTATGCCAGTACCGATGCACAGCAAGACAATCAATTTATATTACTTTCCAATGCATTGCGCCTCAATTACAATGCTGCTGAGGAAATGCTCAACCAATTCAAAACAGAGTATCCGAACTTTAAAGAAGCCAATACAATAGATTTTGATATTGCGAATTATTATTTTAATAACGAAAAATACCGTTATGCTTTAAAATGGTATGCAAGGGTAACTGAAAGTCAACTTCCCAAGCTCTCTTTGGCAACCTTTAATTTTAATAAGGGCTATTCCTTATTTTCAGCAAAACGTTTTGAACAGGCCCAACCCTTTCTTGAAAAAGTAAAAGACAATAAAGAATACGAGTCTGATGCCCATTATTATTTAGGACATATAGCCTATCAGCTAGACGATTTCGATTCTGCTGCTGGTGCATTCAATCGAATATCTGATTCAAGTCAAAAAGAGGATTTGACCTATTTTCAAACGGATATGAATTTCAGATTAGGCCGTTTTGAACAAGCGATTGAGTTAGGGAAAAAAGTTTTGCTTAACGCCACAGCAGAAACCTCTTCCGAGGTATCAAAAATTATAGGCGAAAGCTATTTTAATTTAAACAACTTTGCTGCGGCCCTTCCTTTTTTGGAGGCGTATAAAGGCAAAAAAGGAAAGTGGGATACCACCGACTACTACCAGCTGGGTTTTGCATATTATAAAACAAGTGCCTTTGAAAGTGCGTTGGCACAATTCAATAAAATTTCAAATGCAAAAAATTCAATCGCACAAAGTGCTTATTATTATCTAGCTGATTGTTATTTGAGATTAAATAATAAAATGGCGGCCCTAAATGCTTTTAAAAAAGCTTCTGAAATGACTTATGACATAACCATTCAGGAAGACGCTTTTTTCAATTATGCCAAATTGAGCTTTGAACTGGGAAATCCCTACCAAACGCCTTCACAAGTTTTAATCGATTTTTTAGAAAAATATCCCAAGCATGAACAAGCAGAACTTATCGGTGAGCTACTTGTTAGCTCCTATACGAAGGCAAGCAATTATCAGGCTGCCATTCAAATACTAGATGAAAAGAGTGGATATAAAGACAAGCAAACTTTAGAACGGGTTATCCTGCTGCAGGCTATTAGTTCCTATGCAAATGCAAACTATAGTGAGGCGAGTGATTTATTTAAGCGTATTTTAAAAATCAAAGAAAATCGTTTTTTTGAGGCCTATGCACTTTATTGGCTGGGCCGCTCAATGTATGAAAGAAATCAATTTGACGAAGCATTAGACTATTTTAAAAACTTCAAAAAACACCCCAATTATAAAGAAGTTGAGTCTTACCTCCGGGTCGATTACGATATGGGATATGTTTATTTTAAACTCGGTGAATATTCAGCTGCCCTAGAGGCTTTTGAGCGTTTTGATGAACTTAACAACAGTTTGGATTCGAATTTACAGCGGGATACATTTCTGAGATTAGGTGATTGTTCTTTTGCTATGAAAAATTATTGGTCTGCAATGGAGTTTTACAATAAAGCCATTGCTTTAAATGAATCAAAAGGCGCTTATCCCTCTTTCCAAAAAGCATTGAGCTATGGTTTTGTGGACCGCAATCCCAAAAAAATAGAAACACTACTTCAAATACAGCAGAAGTATGCTAAAGATCCTCTTTTAGACGATACCTTATTTGAATTGGCTTCTGCCTACAGTAGGGCAGAGGAGTCTAATAAAGCCCTAGAGACGTATAATCAACTTTTAGCCAATTTTGAAACCAGCCCCTATCTTGCTCAAGCTGCGCTCAATAAAGGATTAATATTATACAATACAGAGCGCTTTGAAGAAGCCAAAAGGGTACTTCAAGAAGTGGCATTAAATTACAAACGTTATGCAGTAGGGGGTCAAGCGGTAAAAACCCTGCGCGAGATTGCCATAGATCAAGACGCAGTATTTGAATTTAGCCAGTGGTTAAAAGGTCAAGATTTAAATACTTTTTCCGCTATAGAATTAGAAAAAACTTCTTTTGATGCTGCAGAAAAGCGCTTTTTAGAAGGAAATTCTAATGCTGCAGAACGGCTTCTTTCAGAATACCTAGCGCGTTTTCCTGAGGGGACGTATGCGTACACAGCGACTTACTATCTTGCTGAACTATATTTTGAGCGTAAAGACTTCGACTCAGCACTAACAGCTTATCAAACGCTTGTTGCAGGACTCTTGACGAATTATACTGAAAAAGCACTGGTTCGTCTTACAGGATTAATGAAAAACAAAAGTGAGAGTACTAAGCTCATTCCTTATCTAGAAAAATTAGACACCCTTGCCTCCTTCGAGGAAAACAGACGCTATGCGTTACTTAATTTAATGCAAGCCAATTTCACTGAGGCACAATATGAGAAAACCCTTGACTATACTGAGCGTGTATTGCGACTTCCTGAATTGGAACCGAACTTAAAATGGGATGCCTTGCTTTTAAAAGCAAAATCAGCACTGGCTCTTAGAGACAGTCTCACTGCAGCCGATACTTACCGTCAATTAGAAAATGCACCCAATCCTGATCGGGTAGCAGAGGCCTTGTATTTTAAATCCTATCAATTGTATTCGACAGAAAAGTTTGCTGAGTCCAATATGGAAATAGCCAAAATCGCACAACTTGGAGGATCCAGTGGGATCTGGAATGTAAAAGCGCTCCTACTTTTAGCTAAAAACTACAATGCCCTTGATGATCCTTTTCAGGCAATTTTTGTCTTGGAGTCTGTGATTGAAAATTTTCAAGATTTTCAAGAAGAAAGAGAGGAAGCAAAACGATTATTGGCCCTTTATAATGAGAATCTAAACAAAACTCCTAATGCGATCGAATAGTCTTTGCTGTTTTCTTTTTATCTTCGGATTGATGCTTGGTTCTGTTCTAGCGCAAGATCAAGCTGCAGAAGCCTTGGCTACGCAAGAAGTTTTAGTCGTTAAATCATATAGTCCGAGTCTTTCTGATGCTTTTAAAATTAGCACCGCCCCGCAACTCCCGGATAGTTTAAAGGAACAAAAAAAACGTTTGGTTTATAAAATAAAACCAGTCGCTGTCAAGTCTACCTTTGAGCCCAATAAAGCCAGCCCTTTAACACTAAAAAAACGGACTTCTTCGACTCCTTTTAATACTTTATTTAGTGGAGGTTTAGGGGCTTTCAAACAGTTTTATCTAAATACATCCAGTGTGGTTGAGCTCGATCGAATGCAAAGCGTAGGTTTGAGTTTTTATAGAGATGGTTTTAATGGGCAATTTGAGAATGCCTTAGTCGATAATGCGCAAAGCTTTAGCCAGTTTGGAGCGCACCATAATCTGAGAAGCACTTCTTATAATGTAAATACACAGCTTCAATTTACGGGACAGCGCAATAACTATTTTGGGCTTTATGAGCGCGACTGGGATCCTTTTCTCCTCACGGCTTTGCTTCCGGAAATCAGTAGAAATTATTTTAAGTTGAGAACCCATTGGGATTGGTTTGATTCTGGACTGAGGAGTTTAAGTTTTCAGGCGAATAGTACCACCGATAATTTTTCTACTGCCGAACAGCAATTGGCTATTGGATCTACGTTTTTTGCTTCATTGGGCGATGGAAAACTAAAAGGGGCTGTTGATATACAAGGACTCAATACTGTTTTTGATCAACCTTTTTTTCAAGGGCAACAGCAGGAATTCACTCAAGGCCTTGGAAAGGCAAGTCTTTATTGGCTGTATAACAATAAAGAAGTAAAATTAAAACTGGGCGCGGGAATTGCTTATTTAGAAGGTGATGCAACGCTCAATTCCAAATTGAATTACTATCCTGAAATTGAAATCTTTTATCAAAAAAAGAAAAGTGTAATTGCCCCTTATCTAAAAGCGCAAGGAGGAGTGCAACTCACCTCTTACAGCTCTTCTGCTTTGAAAAATCCTTTCTTAGCTCCCATTACAGCCTTACAACCTCAATATAATCGATATAACGCCTCTTTGGGGATACGATCTAGTTTATCATCAATTTTAAATTTTGATTTGGGTTTGCTCTACGACCAGGTTGAAAACTTTCAATTTTTTAAAAGACTGCCTTTTCAGCGAGTAGCGGACACAAATGCCTTTAGATTTTCAAATGCTTTTGAAAATACCTATGCAGACCTAAGCCTTTATGGTCTCCGCGCGCAATTGAGAATTGATTTAGCAAAATATAATTTCATCCATTTTGAAACGGCTTACCGCTATTTTGATATTGGAAATGGACAGACTTTATTAAATACTCCCTCCCTACAAATGAATTGGAAAAGTCAATTTCGTTATAAAGAATTCCTCACGGTATCATTTAATGGGGAAGTATGGGGAGATCGTCAGGCTTTAAAACATATCATTCTTCAAGACCAATTGAATACAAGCAGTTATGCGGAAGAATTCAAGCTACCGCTCTTTGTCCGGTCAACGGCCTCGTTTACAGTAAAATTAAATTCACAATTTGACGCTTTTATTAAAGCCCGATATACTACTGAGGGCATTCATGGGCAATGGAGCTTTTATCAGGAGCCCAATCTGTTGCTCTTGGGAGGAATTACCTATAAATTTGATTTTCAATACTAGTTAATAAAATTGAAATATTCCTATCTGATAAACTTTACAATTTCACTACATTTGCCCAGTTTTAATATGAAAAGATCCAAATCGCATACCTTATTATGAAATCAATAAAATTTTTAATTCTATTTTTTCTTTTTGGTTTAGTCCTTACCTCCTGTCAGAGTAAGGTAGATCTAATCGTTCACAATGCAACTATTTATACGCTTGGAGAAAATCGCTCGAAAGCTTCTGCTTTTGTGGTTAATGAGGGAAAGTTTTTAGATGTTGGAGATGAGGACTTATTAAAAAAGTATACTGCAAAAAAAGTACTAGATCTTCAAAGTTTACCTGTTTATCCTGGCTTTATAGATTCGCATTGTCATTTGTTGAGTCTGGGACTCAGTTTGAATAATGTAGACTTAGTGGGAACCAAGAGTTTTGATGAAGTACTTGAGCGTGTGCAGCGGTTTGCTTCAAATAAAACTCTGAGTGCGATACAGGGTCGTGGATGGGACCAAAACGATTGGCCGACCAAAAAATTGCCCACAAAAGAGCAATTAGATGAACTTTTTCCTGATATACCCGTGGCATTAAGACGCATAGATGGCCATGCCTTATTGGTCAATCAGAAAGCCCTTGATCTGGCAGGAATTACAGAAAATACAGAAGTAATAGGAGGTGAAATTGTAAAAAAAGAGGGAAAACTTACAGGTGTACTAATTGATACTCCTATGAAATTAGTAAGTCAGATTCTTCCGAAGCCTACTTTGAGTGAAAAAGTAGCTGCTTTAAAAAAAGCAGAGGAAATAAGCTTTGCTAATGGACTCACTACCGTTTCTGTAGCAGGGCTAAATAAAGAGGATGTATTTTTAATTGACAGTCTTCAAAAGAGAGGAGTGCTTTCGATAAAGGTTTACGCCATGCTCTCTCATTCACAAGAGAATTTAGAGTACTTCTTAAATACAGGCCCCTATAAGACTGATAAATTGACAGTGCGTTCTTTTAAAGTATATGCTGATGGTGCTTTAGGATCAAGAGGGGCAGCGCTTAAAGAGCCTTATACTGATTTAGAAAATCACAAAGGTGCATTTATAACCTCAAAAGATTCTTTAGAATCACTTGCCTATAAATTGGCAGCTACTCCCTTTCAGATGAATACGCATGCTATAGGAGATGCTGCAAACCAAGTCGTATTGTCGGCCTATAAAAAAGCCCTTGTTTTTTCAGACGATCCAAGATGGCGCGTTGAGCACGCTCAAATAATTGATACTTCGGATATTGCCTTATTTAACCGTAAAATAATCCCTTCAGTTCAGCCTACCCACGCAACCAGTGATATGTATTGGGCAGAAGATCGTCTAGGGGAAGCGCGCCTGGCGGGAGCCTACGCCTATAATGCATTGCTTCAGCAATCTGGGCGAATCGCATTAGGCACCGATTTTCCCGTGGAAGAAGTAAGTCCATTTAAAACTTTTTATGCTGCTACCCTGAGAAAAGACAATGAAGCTTTTCCTGAAGAAGGATATCTACCAGAAAATAAGTTATCACGAATAAATGCGCTAAGAGGAATGACAATATGGGGGGCTTATGCCAATTTTGAGGACAAAGAAAAAGGTTCTATAGAAATTGGCAAAGCGGCAGACTTCATCATATTAGACCGTGACATCCTAAAAGTTAATGAGAAGCGCATTCTCAAGTCCAGAGTCGTAGCTACTTTACTTGACGGACAAATTGTTTACAGCAATCGAATTAATTAGTCACGCTTAATAAATTTAAGTTTTTCTTTATTTTAAGTATTTAAAATTGATATTTTAATTAAATACAGTTATTTAACTAAAATATTTAAACTTAAATACTTTTTTCATTTAAATTAATTTATACCAAGACTATTTTTGTTAAAAAATTAAAAATATGTGTGGTATCGTTTGTGCTTTTGAATTAAAACAAGCTGCTGAGGATTTAAGACCTCAACTTTTGGAAATGTCTAAACAATTGCGACACCGAGGTCCTGACTGGAGTGGTATTTACAGCTCAGAGCAAGCTCTTTTAAGTCATGAGCGGCTTGCTATAGTAGATCCTACCTCTGGTAAGCAGCCTTTGATTAGTCCTTCTGGAACTTTAGTCCTCGCTGCTAATGGAGAAATTTATAACCACAAAGAACTACGTGCGCCACTGGAATCTTCTTATGCATTTAAAACTCAATCTGATTGTGAAGTTATTTTAGCACTTTATGAGAATGAAGGTCCTTCTTTCGTAGAGAAGCTCAATGGTATCTTCGCTTTTGCACTTTATGATGAAGCTAGGAATGAATATTTTATAGCACGAGACCATATGGGAATAATTCCCCTTTATATGGGCTGGGATGGTCACGGTACTTTTTATATTGCTTCAGAATTAAAAGCTTTAGAAGGCGTTTGCACCAAAATTGAATTATTTCCTCCGGGCCACTATTTAACCTCGCAAGACGCTGCGCCTCAAGCGTGGTATAAGCCAGATTGGAAGTCTTATGATTCAGTCAAAAACAACACGACTTCAATAGAAGAACTTCACGACGCCCTATCAGCAGCAGTTCGCCGCCAATTGATGAGTGATGTACCTTATGGTGTTTTGCTTTCGGGCGGTTTAGATTCCTCAATTACTTCTGCTTTAGCTAAGAAATATGCAGCACACCGTATAGAAAGTGATGATGAGCAAGATGCTTGGTGGCCTCAACTTCACTCATTTTCTGTAGGACTCGAAGGCTCTCCTGATTTAGCAGCGGCACAAAAAGTTGCCAAACACATAGGAACAGTACACCACGAGATTAAATTCACTATTCAAGAGGGATTAGATGCCATTCGAGAAGTTATTTACCATCTTGAAACGTATGACATCACAACAGTAAGAGCTTCCACGCCCATGTTCCTGATGGCCCGCGCCATCAAATCCTTAGGTATAAAAATGGTCTTATCTGGTGAAGGGGCAGATGAGCTTTTCGGAGGCTATTTGTATTTCCATAAGGCACCAAATGCACAGGAATTTCACGAAGAAACCGTTCGTAAATTAGAGAAACTCCACCAATATGACTGTTTACGTGCAAATAAATCACTTGCTGCCTGGGGCATCGAGGGGCGTGTACCATTTCTTGATAAAGAATTTATAGAGGTTGCCATGCGTTTGAACCCTACAGATAAAATGATTACTGATCAGCGCATGGAGAAGTGGGTCTTACGCAAGGCTTTTGAAAAATATTTACCTGAAAGTGTAGCCTGGAGACAAAAAGAACAATTTTCTGATGGGGTAGGCTACAGCTGGATAGACACACTAAAAGAACTTGTAAATCAAGAAGTTACAGATGAACAAATGGAGAATGCACATTATCGTTTTCCTGTTCAAACTCCTCAGAATAAGGAAGAATTTTACTATCGAACGATTTTTGAATCGCATTTTCCCAGCGAGGCTGCTGCTTTGAGCGTTCCCTCTGTTCCTTCTGTTGCTTGTTCAACACCTGTCGCATTGGCTTGGGATGCTGCCTTTCAAAACCAAAATGACCCCAGTGGTCGTGCCGTAGTAAAAGTCCATGAGAAAGGATATGAGCAGTAAAACTTAAGGTACTATTTCGTCTTAAAATTACCTCCATTTTTACACACTTTTTGTTGATAACTTCCCAATATATAAAAGGCTCGAGGAAGGTTTTCACTCCTCTAATATTTATCTTTGGTTAACTGCTTACTGCAGCACTAACTTAAACAAATATGAGCGAAGAAAATCAGAATAAAAATTACTCAGCTGATAGTATTCAAGCCCTTGAAGGAATGGAGCATGTGCGCATGCGTCCTTCTATGTATATAGGAGATGTAGGCGTCCGTGGATTGCACCATTTGGTTTATGAAGTTGTAGACAATTCTATTGATGAAGCCTTAGCAGGCTATTGTGATGAGATTTCTGTAATTATTAATGAAGATAATTCAATTACAACTCAAGATAATGGTCGTGGTATTCCTGTTGACATTCATAAAAAAGAGGGTGTTTCCGCCTTAGAGGTGGTAATGACTAAAATTGGAGCGGGAGGAAAATTTGACAAAGATTCATATAAAGTTTCTGGAGGACTTCATGGAGTGGGGGTGTCTTGTGTAAATGCGCTATCAGAAAGCTTAAAAGCTACCGTTTATCGGGAAGGTAAAATTTGGGAGCAATCTTATGAAAGAGGAAAAACCCTTGCCCCTGTTAAAGAAATAGGGACAACAGATAAAAAAGGAACAATTGTTACATTTAAGCCTGACCCACAGATTTTTACACAAACCTTAGAATACAGTTATGACACGCTTTCACTCAGAATGCGGGAGTTGGCTTACCTCAATAAGGGAATAAAAATTACAATAACAGACAAACGACACAAAGATGAAAAGGGCGAATTTCATTCAGAAGAATTTTTATCTGAAGAAGGACTGAAAGAGTTTATTCGATTTTTAGATGAGACACGAGAGCCTATAATAGCTCAAGTGATTGCTATGGAGGGTGAAAAGAATGGGATTCCTGTTGAGGTGGCTATGGTTTATAATACCTCTTTCTCCGAAAATCTTCATTCTTATGTCAATAATATCAATACTCATGAAGGGGGTACACATCTATCTGGATTTAGAAGAGGGTTGACGACAACTTTGAAAAAGTATGCTGACAATTCGGGACTTCTAGACAAGCTCAAATTTGAAATTGCAGGGGATGATTTTAGAGAGGGCTTAACGGCTATTATCTCTGTAAAAGTAGGAGAGCCACAGTTTGAGGGACAAACAAAAACCAAACTGGGAAATAGGGAAGTTACTGCTGCTGTATCGCAAGCTGTATCCGAAATGTTAGAAAACTATCTCGAAGAGAACCCTAATGATGCCAAAACCATCGTCCAAAAAGTAATTTTAGCCGCACAGGCTAGACATGCTGCGCGTAAGGCGAGAGAAATGGTACAGCGTAAAACAGTAATGAGTGGAGGAGGCTTACCTGGTAAATTATCCGATTGTTCAGAACAAGACCCCTCCTTATGTGAAGTGTTTTTAGTTGAGGGTGATTCTGCAGGGGGAACTGCAAAACAAGGTCGAGACCGTAATTTTCAGGCCATTTTGCCCCTTAGAGGTAAGATTTTAAATGTTGAAAAAGCAATGCAACACAAGGTTTTCGAAAATGAAGAAATTCGAAATATCTATACCGCACTTGGAGTCACTATAGGTACAGAAGAAGACAGCAAAGCACTCAATTTAGAAAAATTACGCTATCATAAAATTGTCATTATGTGTGATGCGGATGTAGATGGAAGCCACATCTCTACCCTCATTTTAACCTTCTTTTTCCGTTATATGCGCGAGCTTATTGAGGCGGGTTATATCTATATTGCAACCCCGCCTTTATACCTTGTAAAAAAGGGTCAGAAAAAGAATTATGCATGGAATGATGACCAACGCGACCGACTCATGCAAGAGTTCGGCTCAGGATCAGCGGTACAACGTTATAAAGGATTGGGTGAGATGAATGCTGAACAGCTCTGGGATACTACCATGAATCCAGAAGAACGAACACTCAGAAGAGTAACCATCGATAATGGAGGAGAGGCTGATCGAATTTTCTCTATGCTCATGGGTGATGAAGTTCCCCCGCGAAGAGAATTTATTGAGAAGAATGCGATCTATGCGAATATTGACGTCTAATATGGTTAAATCAAAATATAAATACAGAATAAAATGAAAGTAACTATTGTAGGAGCTGGAAATGTAGGTGCCTCATGTGCAGAATATATTGCTCAAAAAAGAATAGCAAGCAAAGTTGTACTTCTTGATATCAAAGAAGGCATAGCGGAAGGAAAAGCCTTGGACCTTTCGCAAACTGCAACAACGCTAGGTTTTAATACTACAATCACTGGAGTAACAGATGATTATAAGGCAACTGCGGGAAGTGAGGTCGTAGTGATCACTTCTGGAGTTCCTCGTAAGCCAGGTATGACACGTGAAGAGTTGATTGGTATAAATGCAGGGATTGTACAATCTGTTGCTTCTAATATTTTAGAACACTCACCCAATACTATAATTGTTGTGGTTTCTAATCCGATGGATACCATGACCTACCTCGCCCTTCAGGCTACAGGCTTGCCTAAAAATAGAATTATTGGAATGGGAGGGGCGCTGGACAGCTCTCGATTTAAAACCTATTTATCTCAGGCTTTAGAAAAACCTGCCAATGATATTCAAGGGATGGTAATAGGTGGTCATGGAGATACCACCATGATTCCTCTGACGCGCCTGGCAAGCTACAACGGATCTCCTGTTTCCCAATTTTTAGATGCTCAAACTCTTGAAAAAGTAGCTGCAGACACTATGGTTGGGGGTGCTACTTTAACAAAATTATTAGGGACTTCGGCCTGGTATGCTCCAGGGGCCTCAGTGGCTTATTTAGCAGACAGTATTTTAAATGATTACAAACGAATGATTCCTTGTTCTGTACTCTTAGAGGGTGAATACGGATTAGAAAATCTTTGTATTGGGGTCCCTTGTATTATCGGAGCGCAAGGCGTAGAATCGATTGTAGATCTCCAATTAAATGAAAAGGAACAAGTGTTGCTGAATGAAAGTGCCGAAAAAGTAAAAGCAATGAATGCCGCCTTAAAAGAAGTGCTCTGAAAATAGAAAATAATTACCCCCTAAATATTACTCTAATTAAGAGTTGTCTAATCCTTGGTTAAATCCTATATTTGCTCGCCTTAATTGAGCTTAAATTAATTTAAAATGCAAAATAATTCATTAGTAAGAGTTTTTGGAATTTTATTTGCTCTGGTAAGTATATACCAACTCTCATTTACATTTATCAGTAGTAGTATTGAAACCGAAGCTGAAAACTACGCCTTGCAGACTACTTCTGAAGAGACGCCTAATTATTTAGAGGTACGCGATCAAAAAGCAGTAGCCTATTTAGACTCTATTGGAAATAATACGGTTTATGGGTTTACTTCCTATAATGATGCTAAGGCCAAAGAACTAAATAAAGGGTTAGATCTTAAAGGAGGAATTAATGTAATTCTTCAGATCTCAATACGCGATATACTAAAAGGCTTGGCTGAAAATTCAAGAAATGTGGTATTTAATAAAGCCTTAGATGAGGCTGACTTACTTCAAAAATCATCTGATGAGCCTTATATTGAATCTTTTTTTGAGGCATTTGATACTGTAAAAAGCGGAGAAAGACTTTCCTCGCCAGAAATATTTGGCAATAGAACGCTCAGTGATGAAATTAATTTCGAGATGACTGAGGCTGAAACACAGGCCGTAATTCGAAGAAAAATAGACGAATCGATTATTTCAGCTTTTGAAGTTTTGAGAAAACGTATCGATAAATTTGGAGTGACACAGCCAAATATTCAGCGCCTGGGCACTTCTGGAAGAATATTAGTTGAACTTCCAGGTGCTAAAGATGTAGATCGTGTCAAGAATTTATTACAAAGTACAGCACAACTCGAATTCTGGGAAACATTTAAAAACGATGAATTAATCGGATTTTTAATTCAAGCAAATGAATTAGTGAGTCGTCAGAATCAAGAAAACCAAGCAGAGTCAGGAGACCTTGCTGAAAAAGATGCCAGTTCTGAAATTGACGATCTCTTAGCCGATGTTGCTGCTACAGACTCAATTGCACCCCCAACCTCAAATTTAATTTTAGACAAAGTAGTAGGTCAAGGCTACCAAGGGGGACCCATATTGGCTCAATTTGCAGCTCGTGATGGCGAAACCATTTTAGGATATTTAGATCAGCCTGAAGTAAGAAAATTACTCCCCGCTGAGTACCGTTATGTGCGTTTTGCACTTGGAAAACCAGATGCAGATAGTGATGTTGTTGAACTTTTTGCCCTGCGTTCAAATAGAGACAACCGCGCTCCCCTCAGTGGAGGTGTTGTCGTAGATGCAATCCAAACCTATGATCAGTTGGGAAATCCTGCGGTGTCCATGCAAATGGATTCTCGTGGTGCTAGGATTTGGGAAAATATGACAGGAAAAGCGTTCCAAGAAGCAAGTAATATAGCCATTGTATTAGATGATATTGTTTATTCCGCTCCAGGAGTTTCAAGCGGTGCTATTGCTGGTGGACGATCTGAAATAACAGGAGACTTTTCACTCAATGAAGCAATAGATTTAGCAAATGTGCTCAGAGCAGGTAAATTACCCGCTTCTGCTGAAATTATTCAATCAGAAATTGTAGGACCCTCACTCGGACAAGAAGCAATTGAATCTGGTATTTACTCTTTCGTAATTGCCCTGCTCTTTGTATTGGTATGGATGGTTTTTTACTACGGTACCTCTGGGATTTTTGCAGATATTGCACTCTTGCTCAATATTCTTTTAATCTTTGGTATACTAGCCGGTCTTGGTGCAGTATTAACACTACCGGGTATTGCGGGTATTGTATTAACTATCGGTATCTCTGTGGATGCCAATGTACTTATTTTTGAACGTGTACGTGAAGAACTTATTAAAGGTAAAGGACTTCGAAAAGCCATTGCAGATGGTTTTAATAATGCACTTTCTTCAATTTTAGATGCCAATATAACAACAGGTCTTACCGCTTTAATTCTCTTTATTTTCGGTACAGGACCGATCAAAGGATTCGCGACTACTTTACTGATAGGGATTGGAACTTCTCTCTTTACCGCTATTTTTATTACGAGAATTTTAGTTGACTCAAGAAATGATAAAGGTAAATCAGTATCCTTTGCTACAAAAGCCACACAAGGGTTTTTATCAGAGATCAATCTTTCCTTTTTACAACGCAGAAAAATAGCTTATGGTGTTTCTTCAGTATTAATCTTAATCAGCCTTGCTTCATTAACTTTTCAAGGGCTGAACCAAGGGGTTGATTTTGTAGGAGGGCGCTCTTACACAATTCGATTTGAAAATGCAGTAAACCCAACAGAAATCAGCAGTGTCTTAACAAATGAATTTGGAAGTGCTGAAGTCAAAACTTTTGGTGAGGAAAATCAACTTAAAGTTACTACCAAATATAAAGTAGATGTAGAGGGTGTAGCTGTAGATGAAGAAATTCACAATAAACTTTTTAGTTCATTACAGCCTTATTTACCTGATGGGATGACCTATGATGCTTTTGTTCAGGGAAGTTCAGAGAAATCAGTAGGAATAATGTCTTCGATTAAAGTTGGACCTACGATTGCTGACGATATCAAAAACAATTCGTTTTTAGCTGTAATCGGTTCATTGATTGTCGTATTCTTATATATACTGATTCGTTTCCAAAAATGGCAATTTTCTTTGGGTGCAGTTGCTGCGGTATTCCATGACGTACTTATTGTACTCGGGATTTTCTCCGTAACCTATACCTTTATGCCTTTTAATATGGAGATTAATCAAGCCTTTATAGCGGCTATACTCACAGTAATAGGATATTCCCTCAATGATACTGTGGTCGTCTTTGACCGCATACGTGAATATGTCAATGAACACACAAAATGGGAATTCAATACTACTGTCAATGCAGCATTAAATAGCACATTGAGTAGAACTTTAAATACTTCCTTAACAACTTTAATCGTATTACTTGCCATTTTCATTTTTGGCGGAGAATCAATTCGAGGATTTATGTTCGCTCTGATTGTGGGTGTAATAGTGGGAACTTATTCTTCCGTATTTATTGCTACTCCAGTGATGTATGATACTCAAAAAAATAAAAATCTACTCGAAGAGAATAAATAACAAATTAGATAACAGTATAAAAAAGCCAAATCTATAAGATTTGGCTTTTTTATTTAATCAGCATCCTTGAGAAGGTTCTGTATGTACTCTAAATGTCGCTCACAATGCCAGCATCATTGAGTAGACTAGCTTTTTACCAATCAAATTTTCTATGGGATCTCTGAGTTTATCTAAATCCTCCAGTCTCATAATTGGGTGTATTTAATCTTCATTCCTTTTTGAATTCCTATTTGATTACTCAAACCACCAGAAATTTCAAATACATATTTTACTCGAAATAGAGAAGAAATGGATTGGGTATCATAGGGCGTAGCATTGGCATGCAGATTAAGAATTTCAAAATTTTGATCAATAAAAATTAAATCTAAAGGGATGTGCGTATTTTTCATATAGAAATTCCTTATTTGATTAGACTCAAAAATAAAAAGCATCCCATTTTCTTTTGCAAGCTTGTCACGATACATCAGGCCTGTTTGTCGCTCATAAGGATTGTCAGCAATTTCAATATTGAAGGTAGCTAATTCTAGATTTTCTTCGTTAAAAATGGATAGGGTACCCTCTTTTTGAAATGAAATTTTCTCCTCTTGAACTTGTTTGTGCGTTGAGGGTTCTTGGCATTGGCTAAAAATAAAACTGCACAGTAGGTAAAAAGACAGGCGTAAATTAAGCCTCATCAGGAGCGTGCTATGTTTTTTCTAAAGACCAGAAAAAGCCCTAAAACAACAAGTGGTATGCTGAGCCATTGTCCTGTTGAGAAAAAGGGCATTACTTCTTCAAAACCACCTTGGCTTTCTTTGACAAATTCAATTAAGAAACGAATGGTAAACATCCCAGAGAAAAAGAGGCCAATCATAAAGCCTTCTTTTTCTTTTTTAACTGTTTTATAGGCAGCTCTTAAAATAAAAAATAAAATAAAATAACAGAAGGCTTCATAAAGCTGGGCAGGATGTCTGGGTAAGCTCTCACGATTATTTAAAAAAACGACACCAAAATTAGTACCTGAGTATTTACCGACAATTTCAGAATTAAAAAAATTTCCTATTCGAACAAAAGCAGCTCCCAATGAGACTGGTATGGTTACCCGATCTAAGAGCCAAAGAAGTGTTTTTTCTTTAAATTTTCTCTTGTACAAATAGAGTCCTATAAGACTCCCTATTACAGCACCATGACTGGCTAAACCTCTAAAACCTGTAAATGTATAACCACTGCCTGTATCTCTAATGGGTAGAAGGATCTCAATCAGGTGGTCTTGATAGTAATCCCAACTATAAAAAAAGACATCACCCAGTCGAGCCCCTAATAAGATAGAAACGACCATATAGACAAACAGAGACTCTAAATTTACAAGGGGAATTTTTTCCTGCTCAAATATTTTTTTCATCAAGTAATAGCCCAAACCAAAGGCTAAAACAAACATTAAACTGTAATAATGCACGCCAAAAGAGCCAATTTTAAAGAGCGTTTCACTGGGTGCCCAGTCAATTTTTGTAAAAAACATAGGTTTAATTTAAGTCTTCGTAAATGTAATTAAAATGAGTTCAAAACGAAATTAATATTCAAGGAATAGGATCATAGCCGGATCCACCCCAAGGATGACACTTACTGATTCGTTTGACCGCGAGAAAACACCCTTTCAATAAGCCGTATTTAATTAATGCCTCTTTAGCATACTGCGAACAGCTAGGCTGAAATCTGCAACTTGGGGGGAGTAGGGGGGATATAAAATTTTGATATACTTTTATGATGAGTAGTAAGGGAGAGATCAAAATATTTTTCAAGCGCAAAGTGTTAATTTATCTGATAGGTCGTTCCCTCTGCAGCATCATTTAGTTGAATCTGAATTTTTTCTAAGCTGTCTCGTATCAGATCAGAAGTTTCAAAATCTTTATTGGCTCGTGCTTTGGCTCTTAATTCTATTAGTAATTCCAAAGTGGCTTCGAGTTGGCTTGTCTCTTGTGTACTTTTATTTTTTTCAGGTGTTTGAAGCCCAAGTACTTCATAAAAGAAGGCGTGCATGCAAGTGCGAAGTGCCTCTAAGTCTTCTTTATTTATCGATTTCTTTCCATTCGAAATACTATTAATAAATTTCACCGCATAGAATAGATGTGCAATCATCACAGGGCTATTGAAATCATCATTCATAGCAGCATAGCAATCGGCTGTCCACTGTTTTAAATCAAATCCTGTTGTTTTATCTCCAGATTCAATCTGTTCTAAAGTTTGTATGCCTTCTACTAATCTATAAAACCCTTTTTCTGACGCTTCTAGTGCATTTTCACTTAAATCTACAATACTTCTATAGTGTGCTTGTAGCATAAAAAATCGGACAACCATGGGAGAGAAGGCTTTATTGAAAATAGTGTTCTCACCACTAAACATCTCATTGGGCAGAATATTATTTCCCGTCGATTTTGCCATTTTTTTCCCATTTAAGGTTAGCATATTCGCATGGAGCCAATAATTTACGGGCTGTTCATTATAAACCGCTTCAGCTTGTGCGATTTCACATTCGTGATGGGGGAATTTTAAATCCATGCCGCCACCGTGAATATCAAAACGAGTTCCAAGATACTTTGTACTCATGGCGGTACACTCTAAGTGCCAGCCTGGAAAGCCATCACTCCAGGGGGAAGGCCAGCGCATAATGTGTTCAGGTTCTGCTTTTTTCCAAAGGGCAAAATCTTGTGGGTTGCGTTTGTCTGACTGTCCGTCTAAAGCACGAGAATTGTGGATCAGCTCCTCTATTTTTCTTCCACTTAATTTGCCATAGGCTCGGTCTTTATTGAAGCGAAGCACATCAAAATAGACTGAACCGTTCACCTCATAAGCGTATCCTTCTTCTAGAATGTTTTTAATTAACTCTATTTGTTCTACGATATGACCCGTAGCAGTGGGCTCAATACTGGGTGGCAATGCATTAAATTGAGCCATAGTGTCTCTAAAGTCAACAGTATAACGTTGTACTACTTCCATGGGCTCTATAGCCTCTAAACGCGCTTTTTTAGCAATGCGGTCTTCTCCTTCATCTGCGTCGTTTTCGAGATGCCCTGCATCGGTTATATTGCGCACATAACGGACCTTATAGCCTAAGTGCTTGAGGTATCTGTAGATCAGGTCAAAAGAAATAAAGGTTCTACAGTTACCCAGGTGTACATTACTATAAACAGTAGGACCACAGACGTACATACCCACATGTTCTGGCAGTATGGGCTTGAAAGGTTCTTTTTGTCCACTTAATGAATTATAAACCGCTAAAGCCTCTTTCATTAGAATGTAGTATCGAGTTGGATATAGTCTAAAAATTCGCGCTTTTTGGACTCAGTTTGAAATGCACCTCCAAATTCACTAGTTACAGTGCTGCTGGCTACATCATTAATTCCTCTTGAGTTGACACAGAGATGCTTAGCATCAATAACACAGGCCACATCTTTTGTGCCTAAGACTTTTTGGAGTTCTTGGACAATTTGTAAAGTGAGTCGCTCCTGCACTTGTGGTCTTTTGGCAAAATATTCAACGATGCGGTTCATCTTAGAAAGACCTACTACTGAACCATTTGAAATATAAGCAACATGGGCTTTTCCAACAATTGGAAGTAAATGATGCTCACAGGTGGAGTAAAGTGTAATATTTTTTTCTACCAGCATTTCTCCGTACTTATAGCTATTTTTGAAGGTAGAGGCTTTCGGTTTTTTATCAGGATGGAGTCCGCCAAAAATTTCTTTAACAAACATTTTTGCGACACGCTCAGGTGTTCCTTTAAGGCTGTCATCCGTTAAATCCATTCCCAAAGTATCTAATACAGCTTCTATATGCTTTTGAATCACCTTGATTTTCTCTTCATCAGAGCGGTGAAATGCATCGGCTTTTAATGGGGTCTCTGCAGCTGAAGAAAAATGATCGTCTCCGATGTGAGCGATACCTTCAGTGCTAATTTTCTCTAGTTTCATAGTTTGTAAAAGATGGCTACAAATATACTTAATTTATATGAGGTATGGCTACGACTTACTTCCTCAAAGCTTTATTGTATAGCTTACACTGAATTGCTTATGAAAATTAGAAAGGGTATAAGAATCAGTAAGTCCTTCAGAAAAGAGGAGAAATTTTCTAGATTCGTTGAATTGAGTGAAGGAAAAACTAAGTGAATTAGATCCCAAATCCAATCCAATACCTGCCGTATAGGCCAGGTCTGATGATGTATTTCGTTGCTGTATACTTTGCCTATTAAAAATACCCCCACGAAGGCTGATGTCTTTTAGGCGGTATTCACCTCCTATTCGCAAAGTTTGTATCGTACCAAAATATGTTGAAACTGTATCCGTAAGCTGGTCTAAATAATCGCTACCTTGGCTTTTTTCAAATATTGAATTTGCCCCATTTTGGGTGGTATAATCTACCGAAAGCAACCCTTTTACGCCAAAAATATAAGCAGCACTCACGGTTGTTTTTGAGGGAAGTTTTAATTGATAAGGCTCATAAGTATTGACGATTTTGGGTCTAATCGTTTCTTTAATTTCGGTGCCTTGGTCATTATAAAAAGAAGAAATCTCTTGCTCGGTTTCTTCCATGATTTTTAGGTATTGTGGAGAGTCATAGGTGAGCCCCAAGCGCAGTTGCTTAATCTTTAGAAGCCCACCAAGCTGAGCAGAAAATCCATCTCCAAAAGAACTCAGTTCATTTCCAAATGAAATATCGTAAACCGGGGAATCAAGAGAATGTCCCGTTTCAAAGAATGCTTGATTATTGTGATATTCCAATTTGTGAATATTTATATTGACGCCAAGATGAAGGAAGTTTTTATAGCGCGCACTGAAATTCAGCGTATTTTTTTGATGGAATCCCTTAGTGAGTATTTGAAGTCTGTGGTCCACCTGATTGTAGTCTAGATTTGAATAGTATTCTGTTTCGTTATCTTCAAAACTAAAAGGATTAAGGATATAAGATTGATAACCTAAAAAGGCCTGTTGGGCAGCAAAACCATTTTCTTCTCCCAGAATGCGATAAACTTCAGGTATCGTTTCCCCTTCATAGAGCGGTAGGTTTTCAAACGCAAGCCCATCCGCATAATAAAGAAAATACTGGTCAATCCCATTCGTATTGGTTCCTTGAATTTGCGCTTTTTGATCAAATTTGCTCACTCGATGTCTATTGATTCCAAAACTTATTCGGGTCCAATTAGCCTCTAGATTTGTATTATTTAAAACAAATACGGCTCCGAGCTGATCTAATTTTAAATGCTCTTCCGCATTTTGCAGGCTCCGTTCACCAAAATAAGTACCTTCAGTTTCATTGGAAGCATAAGTCATTGTTGTACCGAACTCTGAATATAAAAAAACACTTGAGCCTGCAGGATTAATAGCCATCCCACTGAGGTCTCCTCCCAGCGCCCCAAAGGCTCCTGCCATAGCATTGTAGCGGGCAGTACCATTGAGTTCACTGCCCAAAAAAACAGCTAAATCATTGACCGTTTGGGCGTAGCTTAGTTGAAAACTTATACTCAATAAAAAAAGTAGAGAAAACTTATGCATGGGCGACAGGAATAGCGTGATCACTAATTTTTCCTACTACCCGAGGAACTTCTTCCTCCTCTTGAACCTGACGAATAGCTTGATCGACTTCCTGAATTGTAGGATTTTGAGGGGGTAGTTGATCTATAGCTGGGAGTAGTATTATAGTTTTTTTGGGAGGTATTCCTACTTTGATAGGAGGTTCTTGTCGTATTTTGACTTCTGTATATTGATCGAGACGAGGAAGTTCTTGTTCTATTTCCTAAGTTGTAACTAGAAGGGATAAAACTATTTTTAGTGTTTGGTTGAATCTCCTTAGAAACTGAATTTCTATAGCCTCCCGACTTATTAATTGAGTTGCTTTCACCTACTGCAGGACGTGCAGTAAATGACTGGCTGCTTTTTTGATTTGATTCAGTCTCATAGCGATTGCCAATTCTAAATCCAGGTCCTAGTGAGTTATAACCTCGACCACTATTGATGAGATTCAGAGAAGCTGAATTGGAATTTTTTGTTTTGGACTGAGTATTTTGCTTTTCAGCCCTTTGAGAACGTCTACTACCTTCATAGTTTTTCTCTCCTCTTCCCGATTTGATCCGCGCAAAAGTAGAAGCATACTCAGCGCGATTATCTCCAAACTTTGAATTGGCATGATAAAAATATCTATTGGGATTCCATCTGTTCCATCTGTTCCAACGATTCCATCTATTCCACCCATATCCATAATAGCCATAAGTATAACCTGGATAATAGCCAAATGGACTGAAAAAAGGATCATAGCCCCAAGAACCAAAATTACCCCCAAACCCATTATAGAAATTATCATAGGGAGAAAGGAAAGGGCTGCCAAAACCGCCATATCCAAATCCATATCTGTAGGGGTTGTTAAAATAAGAGCCCCTCCAAAAGGGTGCATTGCTAAATCCAAAGCCAGAGAGCCCCCAAAGGAAATTAGGTCTTTGATTGATAATTACAACCTCTGTTTGAGTGGTTTGTCCTCCCCATGGTATTTGCGCCCCTCCAGTTAGGTCATTAGTAGCTGTAGAACTCTCGTCAGTACGATAGTTCTCAGGGTCAGTAAAAATGAGGGTCTCTTCATTTGGCAGCTGACCTTGAGCAGCCTCTTTAAAATATTCAGAATAATAGGCGCTATTGGTAGTTTCTTTAGCGACTCGATTTTCTGTTATTCGATTTGCATTATAAATCCCGTCTGAAGAAAAATAAGAAGCACCTTGAAAACTCCCACAACCGATAAAAGTGAGTGTTATAAAACTAAGTAGTAAAGAACTGAAATTGAAAGTTTTTTTAAGTGCATTCATAGTCATTCGTTTTAGAGATGTGGAACAAAAAGTTTAGCTTTGCACCACTAAACTGTTGTTTCATCAAAGATAGTCAAAATCTGTGCCAAAGTTTATGGGTAATAAATTAACTTCAAGAGCCAAAGATTATTCCAAATGGTATAATGAAATCGTTGTCAATGCAGATTTAGCTGAAAATTCAGCTGTTCGTGGATGCATGATTATCAAACCCTATGGTTATGCAATATGGGAGAAAATGCAAGCCGAATTGGATAAAATGTTTAAAGCTACAGGTCATGAAAACGCCTATTTTCCCTTGTTTGTTCCAAAAAGCTTATTTGAAGCGGAAGAAAAAAATGCGGAAGGGTTTGCTAAAGAATGCGCTGTGGTTACCCACTATCGACTAAAAAATGATGAAGAAAACCCAGGCAAGCTTACTATAGATCCCAAAGCCAAATTAGAGGAAGAGCTAGTAGTTCGCCCTACTAGTGAAGCTGTGATTTGGAATACCTATAAGTCATGGATTCAGTCCTATCGCGATTTGCCAATTAAGATTAATCAATGGGCAAATGTAGTCCGGTGGGAAATGAGAACGCGATTATTTCTTAGAACAGCTGAATTTTTATGGCAAGAAGGACATACTGCCCACGCTACAAAAGAAGAGGCACTAGAGGAAACTCAATTGATGAATCAGGTCTATGCAGATTTTGTTGAAAATTACATGGCAATTCCTGTCTTGCAAGGCACAAAAACTGCCTCTGAACGCTTTGCAGGTGCAGAAGAAACCTATTGTATAGAGGCCCTCATGCAAGATGGAAAAGCCTTACAAGCAGGAACATCACATTTTTTAGGACAAAATTTCGCCAAGGCTTTTGATGTAAAATACGCAACTACTGAGGGCGATTTAGAATATGTTTGGGCTACTTCTTGGGGAGTTTCAACTCGTTTAATAGGTGCTTTAATTATGACCCATAGTGATGACAATGGCCTTGTATTGCCGCCTAATCTTGCCCCCCTGCAGGTTGTAATAATTCCGATTTATAAAGGAGCAGAACAACAACAACAAATAGCGAAGGTGGCAGAAAATTTAAAAGCGCAATTAGAGGAAAAAGGGGTGCGTGTCAAATTTGATAATCGGGATAAGTTTAAACCAGGATACAAATTTAATGAGTATGAACTTAAAGGGGTTCCTCTTCGCATTGCTATCGGGCCAAAAGATCTTGAAAAAAACACAGTTGAAGTAGCCCGAAGAGATACATTAGAAAAAATAATTATTCCCCAGCATGAGGTTCTCATGCACGTCACAGAACAATTGGACCAGATGCAGGAGGCTTTATTTCAAAAAGCACTTGGTTTTAGGGCAAATAATATGACCGAGGTGAATGATTATGATGAATTTAAAAAGATTTTAGACCAAAAGGGTGGTTTTCTCTTGGCGCATTGGGATGGCACAGCAGAAACAGAAGAGGCCATCAAAAAAGAGACCAAAGCTACGATACGTTGCATTCCTTTAACAGAAAAAAAAGAGACGGGTCAATGTATCTATTCTGGCAAACCCTCGCTTCAGCGGGTAGTTTTTGCAAAAGCCTATTAATTGTTTTAAAAATTAGGTTGTGTAATAAGATTTTTACCTGTACATTTGCGCACGAAAAAATATGGCCCGTTCGTCTATCGGTTAGGACGCCAGGTTTTCATCCTGGAAAGAGGGGTTCGACTCCCCTACGGGCTACTAGTTAATTAATACTATGGCAAATCATAAATCTGCATTAAAACGCATACGATCTAATAACAAAAAAAGATTATTAAACCGCTTTCAGCATAAAACAGCTAGAAATGCGATTAAAAAATTGAGAGCATTGACTAATAAAAAGGAAGCCGCTAAAATGTTTCCCTCTGTAGCCTCTTTAATAGATAAGTTGGCAAAGAAAAATATTATTCATGCGAATAAAGCGGCAAATTTAAAATCCAAATTAGCGCGTCATATCGCCTCTCTATAAGGTTTTATAACTACATAAAAAAGGCTCCCTATTTGGAGCCTTTTTTATTGGTTTCAAGCGTGAATTTTAAGAATTCATAGAGATTAAGAATTCTTCATTGTTTTGCGTACGCTGGAAGCGATCATTAATAAACTCCATTGCTTCTACAGGGTTCATATCTGCTAGGTACTTTCTCATAATCCACATACGCTTTATTGTATTCTCGTCTAGGAGTAAATCATCTCTTCTTGTACTGGAAGAGACCAGATCAATGGCAGGGAAAATTCTTCGGTTTGCGATACGTCGATCCAGTTGCAACTCCATATTTCCAGTTCCCTTAAATTCTTCAAAGATGACTTCGTCCATTTTAGACCCTGTTTCTGTGAGAGCAGTAGCAATAATGGAAAGTGAACCTCCTTTTTCAATATTTCGTGCCGCCCCAAAAAAGCGTTTGGGCTTGTGTAAGGCATTGGCATCAACCCCACCACTAAGGATTTTTCCTGAAGCGGGTTGTACTGTATTATAAGCCCTAGCCAAACGTGTTATAGAGTCTAAAAGAATGACTACATCATGTCCACATTCCACAAGGCGTTTTGCTTTTTCAAGCACAATATTGGCCACTTTGACATGGCGATCTGCAGGCTCATCAAAAGTAGAGGCTACTACCTCGCCGTCTACATTGCGTTGCATATCTGTCACTTCTTCTGGGCGCTCGTCAATTAGAAGAATAAGTTGATATACCTCTGGATGATTTGCCGCTATCGCATTGGCAATATCTTTTAAGAGCATTGTTTTCCCCGTCTTTGGCTGAGATACAATCATTCCTCTTTGCCCTTTACCGATAGGGGAGAAGAGGTCTATAATCCGGGTTGAGATGGTATGCTGTTTTTGGGCGAGATTAAATTTTTCTTGGGGGAAAAGAGGGGTAAGGTGTTCAAAAGAAACACGATCACGCACTACTTTAGGGTCAAGACCATTGATTTTATCCACTTTAATCAAGGGGAAATACTTTTCTCCCTCTTTAGGAGGTCGCACAGATCCTAAAACAGTATCCCCTGTTTTTAAGCCAAATAAACGAACTTGAGATTGTGAGACATAAACGTCGTCGGGTGAAGAGAGATAATTGTAATCTGAGGAACGCAAAAAGCCATAGCCTTCAGCCATCATCTCCAAAACACCTTCAGTTTCTACAATACCATCAAATTCAAAGTCAGGCTGTCTGTATCTACTCCTGTTGTCTTTATTGTGGTTTTGTTCTGGACGATTTTTTGAAAATTTCTCATTGCGATTGGAATTTCCATTATTTGGCCCCTGTTTTTTCTGATTCTGATTTTGATTCTGATTCTGCTGCTGTGTATTGTCTTGCGGGGCTTTTGCCTTTGCTTTTTGAACAGGCAATACTTTATTGGTAGCCTTAGGTTGAGGCTTTTCATCTTCAGATTTTTCAGCTTTATTTTGCGGCTCCTCATCGGGTTTAGCAGCAATAAAATCAACAATTTGATAGATTAATTCTAACTTTTTTAAACCGGCAATCCTCTTGATTCCAATAGTTTTTGCGATTTCTTGTAATTCGGGTAATTTTTTTGTTTTGAGCGTAGCTATTTCGTACATGTAAAAAATTTGATTGAGATCCTAAGAGTAAAAGAATATGCTTTAGGGAGGTAATGTATTGTAGAGCCACAATATTACAAATTTTATTTTAAAATAGATGCTTTTAAAAAAAAGTTAATTTTGAAAAAAATAAGTTCATGATTCAGCGTATACAGTCTTTCTATATTTTAATCTTATTTTTCTTGAGTATTTTGGTTTATTCAAATGCTTTTAATTTTACCCCTACTTCTGAATTTCTTGCACGTTTTATTTCATTTAATGGGTTTTTAGGGGTTTCCTTACTGCTTTTAATTACACTTTTTCTTTATAATAAACGAAAACTTCAAATTCTTCTTTGTTGGTTACTACTCCTCATACACTTAGGGCAATTTGGGTTATTTTTGAGTGAGGTAAATCAAAATTACAGTTTCAATTTTGAGACACTTGCAGTTTTGGAGTCTTTGGTGGGGATATTTCTTTTATGGTTGACCAAACGAAATATTCAAAAAGACGAAGCCCTAGTCCGTTCTGTTGAACGTATTCGATAAAGCACCGCGGAGGCCGAGCTCAATGGCTTCTAAATTTTGAATTTTTCCCTGCTCAATTTCGAAACGAAGCAAAGTTCTCACTTTGTGAAACCCTGAAATTCCTGCGGCTCCTGGATTAAGATGGAGGTGGCGGTAGTGTTTGTCCTGCATCACTTTTAAAATATGTGAATGGCCACAGACCACCAATTGAGGCCGGTGTATTTCAATTAATTTTTTTGCCTGCGAATTATAGCGTCCAGGATAACCTGCTATATGAAGTATTAATACGGAGACTCCTTCACAGCTGAAAGATAAAAATACGGGTGCTTGTTTACGAATTTGATGACTGTCAATATTACCGTATACGGCACGTAGCGGTTTTAGGGCTTCTAATTCGTCTAAAATAAGGGACTTCCCAATATCTCCCGCATGCCAAATTTCATCGGCATTCGAGCAATACGACTTGATTTTTTGATCTAAAAAGCCATGCGTATCGGAAAGCAATAGTATTTTTTTCAAAAGACTTTTTTTTAATTAACAAATGTACCCAATCCCTGTGAAATCTTTTCTTTTTAACCAACTTCTATGCACCTTTATAAGTTCTGACAGGCGCTCCACAGTAAGCCTTTCTTTTGAGATTCTTTCTTTACAGCTAGTCTTTACAAATAGAAAGAAAAGCAGATTTTCACACTTTCAGGCTTTTAAAAGAATTATATATTGAAAAATAAAGAGATCATTGGAGCAGCAAAATTTTACAAGTATCTTTGCTGCAGATGAACAGCAATCGCTTTTTTATTGAATTTTCCTATGCAGGCACTGCCTATCATGGGTGGCAGCGACAGCCCAATGCTGAGAGTATTCAAGCGTATATGGAGGAAGCATTTTCAACTCTTTTAAAGCAACAAATACCCATTACAGCTGCAGGAAGAACAGATGCGGGTGTACATGCGAAATTAATGGTTGCGCATTTTGATGCAGCCATTTCTGCTGATGCTTGTGATCAATTGGTATTTCGATTAAATCAATACCTTCCTAACGATATTGCTATTCAAAAAATCTACGATGTAAAGGCAGATGCGCATGCACGTTTTGATGCTTTAAGCAGGACCTATGAGTATCATTTAACAACAACAAAATCCCCTTTTAGTGAAGGGAGAAGCTACAGTTTGTATCAGCCTTTAGATTTTGAGTTAATGAATAAAGCGGCTGCCCTACTATTAGAATATAAAGATTTTGAGTGCTTTTCTAAAGCTCATACCGATGTAAAAACCTTTCTTTGTGAAATCACCTACGCGCAGTGGACGCTCTCCAAAACAGGGGCAATTTTTACAATCTCAGCAAATCGTTTCCTGCGTAATATGGTAAGAGCCATAGTGGGGACCCTCATTGAAATTGGTTTGAAAAAGAAAAATATTGACGATTTACATCAGATTATTCAGAGTAAAAACCGTTCTTTGGCGGGGTATTCAGTTCCTGCTGAAGGACTTTATTTAACACAGATAAAGTATCCAAAGTCAGTATATTTATAACTTATGGCACAGATTAGTGGTAAAATATTTGACGGTAAGCTTTTTTCTAAACTAATGGTTTATGTCAAACCATTTAAAATCACTTACTATTTTGTTTTAGCTGCCGCTATTCTTCTTTCTTTATTTTCTACACTCACCCCTTATTTACTCAAAGTTACAGTAGACGATTTTATACGTCCCAAGGACTATGAGGGTATGCTGTTATTTGTAGGGCTCATGTTTGGAGCGCTATTTTTAGAGGTTCTTTTTCAATTTTTATTTGTTTTCTATGCGAATTGGCTCGGTCAGCGTGTGATCAAAAATTTACGTACCGACCTCTTTCAAAAGATCATCCTTTTTAAGATGAGCTATTTTGATAAAACTGCTGTAGGAAGGTTGGTAACAAGAGCGGTAAGTGATATAGAAACCATTGCGAGTATTTTCTCACAGGGGCTTTTTATGATCATAGCGGACTTGCTTAAGATGCTACTTGTTATCGGTGTGATGCTTTATGTAGATTGGCGCTTAACACTTATTGTCTTCTCTATTCTTCCTATTATTCTTTATGCCACACGTCTTTTTCAAAAATCAATGAAAAAAGCATTTGAGGAAGTGCGTTTACAAGTCGCGAATTTAAATTCATTTGTTCAAGAGCGCATTAGCGGGATTAAAATTGTTCAGATTTTCCATAGAGAAAAAATAGAGTACGATCAATTTGTTGCGATCAATGAAAAACACAAAAAAGCGTGGCTAAAAACAGTTTGGTTCAATTCTATTTTCTTTCCTGTTGCGGAAATCTCTTCCTCGGTAACTATCGGTTTACTGGTTTGGTATGGAGGGTTTAATGTCATTTCAGGAGGGGGTATTTCGTTAGGAACAATTTTCCTTTTTATTCAAATGTCTCAAATGTTGTTCCGCCCTTTGCGACAAATAGCTGATAAATTCAATACACTACAAATGGGCATGGTCGCAGCAGACCGTATCTTTAAGATTTTAGAGACAGACAGTTCTATAGCAAATAAAGGAACACTAACCCCCGACTCAGTAAAAGGAGCGATTACTTTTGATCGGGTTCATTTCTCTTATCTACCTGATGAAGAAGTCCTCCATGGGATTTCACTTCAGATAAAGGCGGGTGAAACCGTTGCAATCGTTGGAGCCACAGGGGCAGGTAAGTCTACTATTATTAATTTACTTTCCCGCTTTTATGAATATGATTCAGGGGATATTACTATAGATGGGGTATCGATTCGCTCATTAGAATTAACTTCTTTGCGAAAGCATGTTGCCGTTGTACTTCAAGATGTGTTTTTATTTGCTGATAGCCTTTATAATAATATCACTTTATTTAATCCTGCACTTACACGTGAGGAGGTTATGCAAGCTGCAAAAACAATAGGTGTTCACGAATTTATAGCATCTTTACCAGGGGGTTATGATTACAATGTTAAAGAGCGTGGCGTTATGTTATCTTCAGGACAGCGTCAGCTTATTGCTTTTTTAAGGGCCTATATTGCGAAGCCCTCTATTTTAGTCTTAGATGAAGCAACTTCTTCTGTAGATAGTTATACAGAAGAAATTATTCAAAAGGCAATAGACAAGCTTACTGCCGGAAAGACCTCTATTGTGATTGCCCACAGACTGGCTACAGTGAAAAATGCGGACCGTATTGTAGTAATGGATCAAGGAACTATAGTTGAGCAAGGAACGCATAAGGAACTTCTTAAAGTAAACAATGGTTATTATGCTAAACTCTACGAAGTTCAATTTGCAGAAGAACTTGCCTCTTAAAATCAATCACTCAAATCATTTTTCAATTGTTCTTTTAAAGCGACAAAAGAATCTATAGGATCTAGGTTTCCGTCTTTGATATAGGCAACTTTTCCAGTTTGCTCAGAAACAACAAGCACTAAGGCATCTGTCTTTTCTGATATTCCCAAGCCTGCCCTGTGTCTTAAACCAAAACGCGCTGGAAGCTTAGATTGCTCAGTAAGGGGAAGAACCACCCGTGCAGCAATAATCCTGTTTTCTTTAATGATAACTGCGCCATCATGTAAAGGGGCATTCTTAAAAAAGAGGCTTTGAAGCACCAAAGGGTCCAGCTTAATATCTGTTTTATTGCTATTTGTAAAAGTAAAATCAAGGGGTGTATTTCTTTGAATAACAATGAGGGCTCCTGTTTTACTTTTTGACATTTCTTCGCAAGCGTCTACTAAAATATCTAAATTGAAATTTGATACTTGTTGTTGCCTATTTAAAAAACGAAAATAGCGAACCATATTTTGTCGTGAAGCAAGATTAGTCGAACCTAAAAGGAGTAAAAATTTTCTGATTTCCTGTTGAAATACGACAATGAGCGCAAAAAAGCCTACACTAATAAATTTGCCAAGTAGATTACTTAGCACATCCATATTTAATATTTCGGTGAGCCTCCAGATCAAATAAATAATTACGATTCCGATAAAAATATTAATAGCAACCGTACCTTTTAAGAGTTTATAAAGATAGAAGAGCAGCAGGGCGACAAGTAGAATATCTACAAGGTCAATAAAGGAAAAATCGATAAAATCTGTAAGTTCCAATGGGATGGTGTTTTTGTAAATTTAAAAAATACTAATTAAGCGCAGCCCATAAGTCAATACATTCTTTAGCTTCTTTAACATCATGTACCCTCAGAACAGTAGCTCCTCGCTCTAATGCCCATGCATGAAGAGCTGTCGTTCCATTTAATGCGGTAGCGGCACTGCCTTTTAGCACTTTATAAATCATAGATTTTCTCGAAACACCTATTAAAATCGGGCAATTTAAATCAGTAAAAAGGGCTAAATTTTTTAGGAGTTCGAAATTGTGTTGTATTGTTTTTCCAAAACCAAATCCAGGATCTATAAGTATGTCATTTATCCCACTAGCAGTTGCTTTTTCTACTTTTTGAATCAATTCTAATTTAACTTCCTGTATAAGAGCTTCGTAATGGGGCTGTACTTGCATTGTTTCTGGCGTACCTTGCATATGCATAATGATGTAGGGTGCCTTAAAATGGGCTGTTGTTTCCCTAATTTGAGGATCAATTTGACCTCCAGAAATATCGTTAATCATACTTGCACCCATTTCAAGTGTAGCTTGTGCCACACTGCTGTTGTAGGTGTCAATTGAAAAATGAACACTAGGGTATTCCTGAATTAATTTCTCTAAAATAGGAAGGAGTTTCTTCTTTTCGTCATCTACTGTAATAATCGGACTTCCAGGCTTACTGCTTGCGGCACCTACATCAATAAAAAAAGCGCCTTCTTTTAGCATTTTTTCAGTTTGCTTTAAGGCCAGACTTATAGAATTATGCTTTCCTCCATCATAAAAGGAGTCTTCTGTCAGATTAAGAATCCCCATAATTTTGGGTTGATTTAAATCAATCAGCGCTCCTCTAATATTTATGGTATAATCTTGGTTTTTCTTTTTGATAACTTTTTATATGTAAGAGTTAAAAACTAAATTTAAACACGAAATTTAGACAAAATTTAGTGAAATGGAAGTGACCCAAAAGCAGTATAAAGCAATAATATATGAGTGCCGAACCTTATTTAAAAATAAAATGGCGGATTATGGAGCCGCTTGGCGCATTCTCAGAGTACCTTCCCTCACAGATCAAATTTTTATAAAGGCACAACGAATCAGAGGATTGCAAACGCATAAAGAACAAAAAGTTCCAGAGGGGCAAGAATCAGAATTTATAGGCATTATCAATTACAGTATTATGGCGCTAATTCAAATGGATCAGGGCGTGGCAGAGCAACCCGACCTTACTCTTGATCAAGCGCTGCAATTTTATGATGCACAGCAGTCCCTTATATTTGAATTGATGCTTAAAAAGAATCACGATTATGGTGAGGCTTGGCGCGAAATGCGCATTAGCTCACTTACAGATTTAATTCTTCAGAAACTACTACGCGTTAAACAAATTGAGGAAAATTCTGGGAAGACACTTGTTAGTGAGGGGATTGATGCAAATTACCACGACATGGTAAACTATGCTGTGTTTGCCTTGATACACCTACAAGAGCAAACGTATCAATGATTCGTCTGCTAATTTACAAAATAAGCAGTGCCTTCGCGGCACTCTGGGGGGTGGCAAGTTTGGTTTTCTTTTTATTTACTGTTTTGCCTGGCGATCCTGCACAAATGATGCTTGATCAAAATGAGGACTCCGTTCAGTTGGCCATTATCAAATCTAAATTTGGTTTTGACCTTCCCATTTCTACGCAATATTTTTATTATTTAAATGATTTACTTCCTGTCTCATTGCATTCCAAAAACCCTGATCAATTTGGATATTTTGATGAGTCAATATATGGAGGGGTAATTTTAGCTAATTTATCTTCCTCCTTTCTGGTCCTAAAATGGCCTTATTTGAGAACTTCTTATCAGAAGAGAGGCAAGCCCATTGCTGAAGTTATAAGAGAAACACTACCAAATACAGCATTATTGGCATTTTCCTCAATGACGATAGCGGTATTTTTCGGATTATTATTCGGAATCATAGCGACACTCAATAAAGACCGTTGGATAGATCGATTTTTGCAACTTATAAGTACCTTAGGCATGAGCGTTCCCTCTTTTTTTAGCGCGATATTGTTTTCTTGGTTTTTTGGTTATTTGCTCCATGATTTTACCGGTTTAAATATGACTGGGAGTCTTTATGAGTTGGATAACTACGGGGAAGAGAATAGACTTCAATGGAAAAATTTAATTTTGCCCTCTATTGTTTTAGGAATTCGTCCACTTGCGGTAATAATTCAATTATTGAGAAGCAATTTATTAGTAATTTTATCAGAAGATTATATACGCACCGCATACGCCAAAGGACTTTCTCGGTCCCAGGTAGTTCTAAAACATGGACTTAAAAATGCATTAAATCCCGTAATAACAGCTATTTCTGGTTGGTTTGCTTCCTTACTGGCTGGGGCTATTTTTGTAGAATTTATTTTTGGATGGAAAGGATTGGGCAAAGAATTGGTAGAGGCTTTAAATCAATTAGATATTCCTGTTGTAATGGGAGCTGTTTTAACCATTGCCTTCTTCTTTATTATCATTAATATTGTGGTCGATTTCATCTATGCGTATTTAGATCCTAAAATTAAAACACTTTAAAAATGAGAAACCAAATTGTAGCGGGGAATTGGAAAATGAATTGTACCACCGCTGAAACAGAACAATTATTGAATGATTTGGAAAAGCAATCCCTTAATCCATCCGTAAAGGTTTATGTTGCCCCAGCATTTACACAACTATCACAGGCGGTGCGTAAATTAGAAGGAACCCCGATAAAAGTGGCTGCCCAAAACATGAATGCCGCAGCTTCTGGCGCCCACACAGGCGAAATTTCTGCTTCTATGCTTCAAGGGGTAGGCGTACATACTGTGATTTTGGGGCATTCAGAACGTCGGTCTTTATATGCGGAAACAAATGACAGTTTGAAAGATAAAGTTGCTACCGCCCTAAATGCAGAAATGGAGCTTATTTTTTGTTTTGGTGAAGAATTAGAAGAGCGAAAGGAAAACAATCATTTTGAAGTAGTCAGGGCGCAGTTAGCCGTTCTTTTTGAACTGCCTGAAAAAGCATGGGGTCAAATTATTCTTGCTTATGAACCTGTATGGGCAATTGGAACTGGAGAAACTGCTTCTCCTGAACAAGCTCAAGAGATGCATGCTTTTATTCGCGAAGAAATTGAAGAGAATTACAATGCATCACTGGCTGAAAAAGTAGTCATACTTTATGGGGGAAGTGTAAAGCCATCAAATGCTCAGGAGATATTCTCAATGAAAGACGTAGACGGAGGACTCATAGGGGGCGCCTCTTTGAAGGCTTCCGATTTTGCTGCGATAGTGAATGCGTTTTAATGGCGGAGTGCTATACAGAATATTATTTTATTGTAACACCTAAAGAACCCTGGGAGGAAATACTCCTCGCCCAATTACAATTACTCCCTTTTGAAAGCTTTTTAAGCTCAGAGGAGGGCCTTAAAGCTTATCTCCCTACCCATTTAAATTCTGATCAACTATTAAAGGAGGTGGCTCTTTTTAAAGAAAAAAGAGTATCTATAACGTATTCAAAAAGAGACATCACTCCCGAAAACTGGAATGCGCAGTGGGAGTCCTCTTTTCTGCCTGTTATGATAGGTGAAAATTGCGTAATAAGAGCAGATTTTCACCCCCCACAAGGAAAAGCCTATGAGCTTATCATCAACCCCAAAATGAGTTTTGGCACTGGACATCACCCCACAACACTCATGATGGCTGAATACGCTTTAGAAGAAAAACTACATAATGCAAAGGTATTGGATATGGGATGTGGGACAGGTATATTGGCGATCCTGGCTTCTAAAAAAGGGGCTTCAAATATTGAAGCCATAGATATTGATCCTTGGTGTATTGAAAACACAACAGAAAATACACGGGCTAATGCTTGTTCCAATATACACGTCTTCAAAGCTTCGCAACTCAGTACTACTAAAGCAGAATACGATATTATTTTTGCCAATATCAATCGAAATATACTCTTGGAGCAAATACCTAGCTATAGTAAAGCCCTATCCAAAAAGGGCCGTTTATTACTTTCAGGCTTTTATGCAGAGGATGAACTCCTTCTTGAAGAACAATGTAAAAAGGAAAATCTTACTTTGGTCAGTAGAAAAGAAAATGAATTATGGGTGGCATTGAAATTTCAAAAGTATTAAATACCCAACCTAAGGAACGTCCAGAGCCAATAGAGGAGGTGCTTGTTGCTCTAGACCAAGAGCACGAATTGATTTTGTTTAATGATGATGTAAATACTTTTGATCATGTAATCAAGTGCCTAGTTAAAATTTGTGAACATAGCTTTGTGCAAGCAGAGCAGTGTGCCTATTTAGTTCATTTCACTGGTAAATGCGCTGTAAAAAGCGGCTCTTTAGAAGATTTAGTACCCCGCTGTACAGCACTTTTAGAAGAGGGACTAAGCGCTGAAGTCATATAAAAAGAGGTTTTTTTGTTTCAAAAAAAATACGACCTTTGAAAAAAAACAAAATGAAATTGAAACATACCCTATTAGTATTTATGATATCGTCTACAGCAGCGATCGCACAAGAAAAAAGTGACAACACTATTTTTCAGTTTAAAGTTAAAGACATCGAAGGCCAAGACTTTGATTTAGCCTCACTCAAAGGAAAGAAAGTCATGATTGTCAATACTGCTTCAAAATGTGGACTGACACCACAATACACAAAGCTTCAGGCACTGTATGAAAAATACATTAAGGAAGACTTTGTGATTGTAGGTTTTCCTGCCAATAATTTTTTAAGACAGGAGCCAGGGACAAATGAAGAAATTGCCACTTTTTGCGAAATTAATTATGGTGTAACATTCCCCATGATGAGTAAAATATCGGTAAAAGGGAAAGATATGCATCCGCTCTATGAGTTTCTTACTCAAGAAGCTAAAAATGGAGTAGTAAACTCTAGTGTTTCATGGAATTTCCAAAAATATTTAATAAACCCTGATGGCAGACTTGCTCGTGTAGTCTCACCTCGAACGCAGCCTGATGATCCCAGCATAATTTCTTGGATTGAAACAAATGACTAAACCGTCAAATTTCAAAACCTTATGTGTGCATGCAGGTGAGTTAAAAGATACCCAGCACGGGGGCGCCATATCTCCGCTGTATGCTTCCACCTCTTATACCTTTAATGATATAGAAATCAGCCAATATCCTCGCTATTTTAATACGCCAAATCAAAGAGGTTTATGTGAGAAAATAGCGGCATTAGAAGGGGCTGAAAGTGGTTTGATTTTCGGTTCGGGAATGGCAGCTATCAGCACCGCACTTTTGGCTCACCTCCAGTCGGGAGACCATGTCATTTTCCAAAACGACTTATATGGAGGAACAAGAAATTTTATTAAAAAAGAATTTCCTAAATACGGCATTCACTATAGTTTTACTCAAGGTCTAGATGCAGCGGATTTTGAAGCTGAAATCAAGCCTGAAACCAAGGGTATCTATATAGAAACGCCGAGCAATCCTACACTTAAAATTATTGACTTAAAAGCGATAAGTGAAGTGGCAAAGGCTGCTTCGTTATGGACGATGATTGACAATACTTTTGCGAGTCCTGTAAATCAGAATCCTATTTCTTTCGGTATTGATATTGTAATTCACAGTGCTACAAAATACTTAGGTGGACACAGTGATATCTGTGCCGGTGCAGTTGTGGGTACTGAAGCATCTATTGCTAAAATTTTTGAAGTAGCAAAAAACTTTGGAGGAAGCCTTAGCGACTATACCGTTTGGCTACTCGAACGCAGTATTAAGACACTCTATGTTCGGGTGGGTGCCCAAAATAAGAATGCTCAATTACTTGCTCAGCACCTTCAAAAACAGGACTGGATTGCGCATGTATACTATCCAGGACTTGAGGACCATCCGCAACATAATTTGGCCCGACAACAAATGAAAGGTTTTGGAGGCATGTTGTCTTTCGATTTAAAAAAAGGAATGGATACCAAAAAATTCTTACTGGGGTTGGAATTAGTAAAACCCACTATGAGTTTAGCGGGTGTAGAAAGCACTGCTTTAAGTCCCAGATTAACTTCTCATTCCTTACTTACTGAAGAAGAGCGACTGTCTCAAGGAATTACTTCTCAAATGGTTCGCTTCTCAACAGGAATAGAAGATATTGAAGATATAAAAAGGGATTTAGCCCAATCTGTAAATAAAATTAGCTGATGCAAATTGTGGATTTACTCGCCATAGGTGCCCATCCAGACGATGTTGAGCTAGGCTGTTCAGGAGCCATAATGCGAAGCATCAGCCAAGGGAAAAAAGTAGCTGTAATTGATTTAACACAAGGAGAACTTGGAACTCGTGGTTCAGTTGAAACAAGAAAAAAGGAAGCTCAAAATGCAGCAGTTCTTATGGGGCTGAGTGAAAGAATTAATATGGAATTTAAAGATGGGTTTTTTAAAAATGATGAAACCCACCAGTTGGCATTGATAAAAAAAATCAGGGAATTTCAACCCCAAATTGTATTGTGCAACGCAAAAGAAGACCGCCATATTGATCATCCAAAAGCGAATAAATTGGTGAATCACGCTTGCTTTTTAAGTGGTTTAGAAAAAATTAAAACCTATGATTCGTCAGGGAATAAGCAAAATCCTTGGCGACCTAAAATTGTTTTAGAATATATTCAGTGGATGGATATACAACCCGATATTGTCTTAGACATCTCAGCACAGCTTGAAGCTAAAATGAATGCGGTAAAAGCATATAAAAGCCAGTTTTTTAACCCCCATTCTTCGGAAAAAGAAACGCCCATCTCAAGTAAAAATTTTTTAGAAAGTGTTCGATATCGTGCTCAAAATTTAGGACGTTTAATAGGAACAGAAGCAGGGGAGGGCTTTACTTCTAAAAATTTACTTTCTACTGACAATCTCTTTGATTTAGTGCGGTAAATCTTTTAGTAATGAAAAAAATCCGCTGGGGAATTGTTGGTTTGGGGAATATAGCGAATAAATTTGCAGCAGACCTGTCACTCGTCCCAGATTGTAAATTACAGGCTGTAGCCTCTTCCGATGCACTAAGAGCCGAACAGTTTGCGCAAATGCACAAAGCCCAAAAAGCTTATTCCAATTATGATCATTTATTTTCAGATCCTGAAGTAGACCTTGTCTATATTGCTTCACTGCATCCAAAACACGCAGCGCTTACTATACGCGCATTAGCAGGGGGTAAGGGTGTGCTTTGTGAAAAGCCCCTTGGAATGAATTCAGCAGAAGTCAATCAGATGATATCAAAAGCTTCGCAAGCAAATCTCTTTTTAATGGAGGGACTATGGACGCGTTTTAATCCCTCTTTTAACCAAGTTAAAAAATGGATAGACGAAGGTCAAATAGGTTCCCTACGCTATATTAATGCGAGTTTTAGTTTTAATGGTTTAGCAAAGGGAAAAGATTCTCGGCTTTTTCACCCTGATAAAGGAGGGGGGAGTCTATTGGATATTGGAATTTATCCTCTTTTTTTGGCCTATTATTTATTGGGGTTCCCTGATGAGATAGACGCTAAAGCTCACCTTACAGAAGAGGGTGTAGATGCACAATTGTCTACTATTCTTTCCTACCCAAAGGCTCAAGCAATGTTATACTCAAGTTTTATTCATGATCAGTATATGGGTGCGACACTTTGTGGAGAAAAAGGAGAAATTTATATGCACTCGCGTTGGCATGAGGCGACTCAAATTAAATTAGTCAAACAAGGAGAGGAGCAAATAAAATCTTTTGAGTTTTCAGGATTGGGCTATACTTATGAAATAGAAGAAGTCAATAAGTGTTTTAACGCCAATAAAACTCAATCCGATAAATGGACTTGGCAAAATAGTAAAGATCTTTCTAGATTAATGGATGTGATACGCGCACAAGTAGGAGTCAATTATACAGCAGACAGTCTTTTACCAAATAGAAAAAAGTTTAATAAAGGCTAAAGCCAGCATTCAATTATATTTTCATAATTGAATTCTTATATCCAGGAACAACTTCTTTAATTATTTTAAAAACCATTAAAATGCATAAAAGGGAGTGATTAATCACCTTTTTATTTTTCCGCTGTTGAAAACAAAATGAAGAAATTTAAAATCTAATTTTTTATGAAAAAACTTTTATATTTGCCCCCTATTAATGGTGGTTGTAGCTCAGTTGGTTAGAGCGCCTGATTGTGGTTCAGGAGGTCGTCGGTTCGAGACCGATCTTCCACCCCTTAACAACAAGGGATTGCAGAAATGCAGTCCCTTTTTTATTCAAATTCCCCGTTTAAAGTAAAAATAAGTCTATTTCACTGTATAATTAATTTCAGAGACTTCTGAAACACTAAAATATCCTAAAGGGTTATTTTCAGGATTAGTAAGGTTTACCATATTTCCATTTAAATTGGCAGGATTGGTTTGAAAAGGACCCCCTTGCTGGGTGTTTTGAGTAAGGAGTAAATACCAATAAGAATAGCCTATTTTTGAAAGACTGTATTGTCTAAAGCGGATTTGATCTCCCTTTTTTAGTTCACGATCAATTACAACGCCATAATATTCTCCACCATTAGAAAAATCATCTCGAAAAAGGTTGTATTCTGTTGCTTCAAGCGCTTCACTACTAAATTCAAAATAACTGTAGTTTCGCTCATTTTTATTGTCAATACTGTATGCTTCTAATTGAATGGCATTGTTTCCAAAGAGCGCTATACTGTCTTGTTCGACTTTAAATATTGGTGCTACGGGATGTAATTGCTCACTCCCTTCATAGATTTGGCCTTCGTATTCTATTTCAAGTATATAGTTTCCCCCCAGTATATAAGGTACTGTATCTAGAGGAAAATAGCGACCGCTGGTTCCTTCCTCTTGAAAAGCATAGCTATTTTCATCCTGATCGATGATCTGAACGCGGGCTCCACTTGCAGGGATTCTTTCTTTTTCAAAATAAGGGGTTGTTTTAGACAAACTAATTTGTTGTTCAGTTTGTTTATTTTCCTTAATCCAATATAAATTACCTTCAATTACAAGTCGATCTTCTGTATAATTTAAATCAACTTCAACGACCTCCTCACAGCCTAAAATTAAAATAAAAAAGAGTCCAACAAAAAAAAGAGAGTAGCGCATATTAAAAGTTAAAATTATAAGTGAGGGTGGGGATGATCCCAAAAATTGACAACCGAATAGCTTCATTACTTCCTGTTTCTCTATTTTGTTCAAAGCGAATATTGGCTGCATTTTTCCTGTTATAAATATTAAAAATACTAAAGACAAACTGTCCGTCTACCAGTTTGTCAACACCTTGCGGCGTATAGGTAACAGCCAAATCTAGACGATGATAATTAGGGAGCCTACTGCTGTTTCTGGGTTCAAAATTGGCAATAGAAAAATCTAAAAATTGGTATTGGGCCTCAGGATAAGTTATCGGTTGTCCTGTCTGAAAAATAAAATTAGCATTGAAATCCCATTTTTTACTTGAACTATAATTGGCAGTCAGTGAAAGGTCATGTGTTTTGTCATAAGGAGTAAAATACCAGTTCCCATTATTAATACCTACCTCGTTGGGTGTTCTTCCCGGCGTGCGTTGCTCTGAACGAGACAGTGTATAGGCAATCCAACCTGTAAGTTCCCCCTCATTTTTTTTAAATAAAAATTCAAGTCCCCTTGCCTTTGCTTCTCCTTTTAGCAATACCTGTTCAATTGCATTATTGGCAATAAGTTCAGCACCGTCTATATAATCTAAGCGATTTTGAATATCCTTATAAAAAAATTCGAATTCTAAATTATAGCGATTGGAATCAAAGGTTTTAAAATAACCCAAGGCAAATTGGTCGAGCAATTGGGGCTCAATAAAAGTACCGCTGGGGGCCCATATATCAATTGGAGTAGGGGAATTGGTATTAGAAATTAGATGTAGGTATTGAGCCATCCGATTATAACTAGCTTTGAAGGACTCATCCGCTTTTGACTGAAAGGCAAGAGCAATCCGCGGCTCGAAATTTGTAAAATCTTTAAGTATCTCTCCTCTTGAATAAGAGGTTGATCCTATAGGCGTTGCCCCTTGATAGATTTTTAAGTCTGGATCATAAGTCAAGGGATTATTATTAGTATAATTATTTAAAGTTTGCCCAAAACGTATAAAATGGCTTAGACGGGCTCCCAGCTGGATACTTGTCTTTTCACCTAATTGATAATTCATACTTGAATAGAACCCACTCTCTACTGCGTATTTATCAGTCAGCTTATTGACTTGTATTTGGGAAGTTTCAGTAGTTGGCTCAATAAGCCCAGGGTCAAATTTATAGTAGATGCTTTGTAGCCCGTATTCGAGTTTTAATTTTTCACTTAAATAATGCTTAAAATCATACTTTAAATTAAAGTTAACAATACTTGAATTCCATTCAAAATCCGCAAAACTAAAATCCAGTTTATAATCGTAATCTGAATAAATCATGGATAAATTAGAAAATAACTGGTTTGAAAATAAGTGGTTCCATCTAAAGTTAGCAACAGAATTACCATAGGCATTATTAAAAAGGCTAGCAATATCAAAAACATCTCTACCAAAATATCCTGAAAGAAATAGTTTGTTTTTATCTCCCAAACTATAACTCAGTTTAGTATTTAGATCATAGAAATAAGCCTTGTCATTTTCAACACTTTCTATAAGTGGCAAAAATAGATGGGCATAGCTGCTTCTTCCACCTATGAGAAAGGAGCCTTTTTCTTTTTCAAGAGGTCCTTCTAAGAGTAAACGACTGGAAATGAGTCCAATTCCTCCTTGGGCGTCCATTTTATTGCTATTACCCTCTTTTTGATAAATATTTAAGACCGACGAAACCCGACCACCGTATTGGGCTGGAATCCCTCCTTTATAAAGCTTAATATCTTTAATTGCATCAGGGTTAAATACTGAGAAAAAACCAAACAAATGCGAAGAATTAAATACAATCGCTTCATCCAATAAAATGAGATTTTGGTCTGCAGCACCTCCTCTTACATTAAAACCAGAAGCACCTTCGCCTGCATTAGTTACTCCGGGAAGTAAAGTAATTGATCTGATAATATCCACTTCACCTAATACAGCCGGAATTTTTTTTATGGTACTTACTGCTAATGAATTAACGCTCATTTGCGGGCTTTTGAGATTGAGCTGTTCAAGATTATCACTCAATATAATTTCTTCTAATACTTCTGCCTCTGGACTTAATTTAATATTAAATCTACTGTCTTCATTAACTGAAAGTTCCTGCTGGGTACTTTTAAATCCAAGATAACTTACTTCTAATTGGTGAAGTCCTTTGGGTAAGGTAATTGAATAGAATCCGTATTCATTAGTGGTAGTGCCTAAGTTTAAATTGGGAAAAATAAGGTTTACTCCAAATAAAGTTTCATTAGTATCTGCTGCTGTGATGTATCCACTTAATACGACACTGTTTTGACTATATCCCCAAAAAGTATTCAGGAAAATAAGTGCGATCAAGTAAATTTTAAAAAAGTTTGAGTGATTCACTATTGGGTTAGGTTTTTTTAAAGTCATAATGAAACACCAAATCCTATGGCTCCAATTAAAAGTCCATTACTTCCCAGACCAGGGAGAGGTGGAAGTGCCTCATCAAAAAAATTTGTTATGCCATTTGAGCGGGCACTAAATAAAAGCCGATCAGGAATCCTTCCCCTACCGTATCCGATTTCACATCTAAAATAAATAGTACCCGCCGTTTTAATTCCTAATTTAATATGAGTCGTATTTAAGTCTAATAAGGTTGTAGCTGTACCCGTTGTATTTGTATCCCCGTTTGTGAATAAAAGATTTTTAAATAAAACATCTGTATTGAGTATGCCTTTACCGAGTCCCACAAAAAAACCATTTCCGCGCGTTTTAAAGTAATAATTCACTCCATACTCTGTATAAGTTGTAGTGGTTTCTAGCGCAGAAAATTTGAGTGCAATTTGGCTGTATTCTGTAGAGAGAGCAAAATGATTTTTAAATAGAGGAAGTACGACTTCCGCTGTACCTGCTGCTAAATTTGGGATCCCCAGCTTTAATCCTATTGCAAAGTGTTTGACAGCAAGGGTGTCTTCAATTTTTTCTTCAAGCAGTTGATTTTGGCTGAAACCAAAAAAACCAAAAAATACTGACGCAATAAGTGTCAGGAATTTTTTTCTCATTTGGCGTTTAACGCAATTCGATTCGGTCTATTGGCCAATTCCCAGGCAGTATGAAAAATCAGGCGTGTTCTCTTTTCAAGTAGATCATATCTAATTTTATCAGGGGTGTCACCTGGCCTATGATAATCTTCATGAGTACCACTAAAATAAAATATCACGGGGATGTTATTCTTCGCAAAATTATAATGATCACTTCTGAAATAGAAGCGGTTGGGATCATTTTCTTCATTAAATGTATAATCCAGCTTAAGTTGAGCATATTTTTTATTAGTCGCTTCAGAGATATCGTGGAGTTCTTGGCTCAAACGATCAGCACCAATAAGATAGATGTAGTTGGGATCTTTGTCTTCGCGCGTTGGATCAGTTCTGCCAATCATGTCAATATTGAGATTTGCCACAGTATCTTCAAGCGGATAAAGCGGGTTGTCTGTATAGTATTTTGACCCGAGTAAACCTTTTTCTTCACCTGTTACATGAAGAAAAATAAGAGACCTTTTGGGACGATATCCAGCTTCACTGGCCGCTTTAAATGCTTCAGCGATTTCAAGCAAAGCTACCGTACCAGAGCCGTCATCATCAGCCCCATTATTAATTTCTCCCCCCTTAACCCCTATATGGTCTAAATGACTTGAAATAACAAGGTATTCATTAGGAAATTCACTCCCTTCAAGAAAGGCAACTATATTTTCTGTGGCTACTTTTTCCCCTTTAATTTCCAAATTCATGACTTGACGATAATGATCTGACCCTTTTGCTGGACTGATCTGATGCGTCTCATAAAAGTTTTGAAGGAAATCAATAGCCCTCTTTTGTCCAATTGTTCCAGTTTCTCTTCCTTGAAAATAATCTGAGGCATAGACATAAAGATTTTCTTGAAGCTCTTTAGCGGTTATGGTTTCTGCAAATGCAGTACTATTTAAAGTATTTTGCCCTATAAGTAAAAACGGAAATAGAAGTAAGATTAATGACAACTGTTTCATAAAAAATTTTTTCTAAAAATACTCATTTTATTACAGGACTGCCAATACAAATTCAACAATTTATCTCTCAGAGAATTTATTTTAACCGCTGAATTATTTTTCTTTCAATTCTATTGAAAAGAGTATCTTGAACCAACTAAGTTCAAAATTTAAACTATTGGATCTCAATACACTTCTTCTCTTTATTGTTTCATCTGTGGCGCTTACCCTATTCCCAGGGCCTGATATACTCTATGTATTCAGTACTAGTTTGACGCAAGGAAAAAAAAAGGGAATAAAAGTTAGTTTGGGACTTACAACAGGTTTATGGGTTCATACTTTATTAGTAATTTTTGGAGTGGGTAATATCCTTAAAATATACCCTGAAAGTCAGCGTATTTTGGAAATTATTGGCGGTAGTTACCTGCTTTTTTTGGCTCTTAAGAGTTGGAGAGCTCCAATGCAAAAAACACCATCAGAAAAGGAAAAGACAAACAAGCCGAAGTTTCAATACTTCTTCACAGGTTTGGTAATGAATTTAACAAATCCTAAAGTGAGTTTATTTTTTTTAAGTTTTTTCCCAGGATTTATTTTTCATCAAGATCTGTCTTACAGCCTTCAGTTTTTTATTTTAGGAAGTCTTTTTTTCCTACAAGCTTTAGTTCTTTTTTGTATGGTTTCACTTTTCGCAGATGCTTTTGCTAGAAAGTTGAAGATTCAAAAGGAAAATAACCGTTGGAATAAAATTCAATCTCTGGTATTAACTGCAATTGCGTTACTTTTATTTTACCCTTAACTTTATTTCCAACTCTTGATTATGGAAACCCTAAAGCTTATTGAATGTCCAAGAGATGCAATACAAGGCTATCCTTCGCCTATTCCTACCACACTCAAAATTGAGTATTACCAAATGCTCTTAGAAGTAGGATTTGATACGCTAGACTGCGGGAGTTTTGTAAGTGCTAAAGCCATCCCCCAAATGGCAGATACTCCAGAAGTAATCAGAGCACTAGATATAGGCAATACAAATACAAAAATACTAACTATCGTTGCCAATTTAAGAGGTGCAAAAGAAGCGGTACGACACGATAATATTCATTATTTAGGTTATCCCTTTTCTGTATCTGAAAATTTTCAAGTGCGTAATACGGGAAAAACGATCGCAGAGTCCTTAATCGTACTGAAAGAAATTTACGAACTTACTCTCGCACATGACAAAGAACTTGTCGTCTATCTTTCCATGGGATTTGGCAATCCCTATGGTGATCCATGGAGTCCTGAAATTATTAAAGAATGGGTGAATGAACTAGCGACTTTAGGAATTAAAATAATTTCCCTATCTGATACTGTTGGCTCAGCAAAACCAGAAGCAATACAACTTTTATTTTCAACCTTAATTACCGATTATGCCCAGATCGAATTTGGCGCGCATTTTCATGCCTTACCCGATCAGTGGTATGAAAAAATTCATACTGCCTATTTGGCGGGCTGTTCACGTTTCGATGGTACCATTAAGGGTAGAGGAGGATGTCCCATGGCCTCAGATGAATTAGTAGGCAATATTCCTACGGAAAAATTAATCTCTTATTTTTCTGCACATAAGTCGCTTCCTGATTCATTAAATGGTTTGCATTTCGAGTCGGCCTATAATTTTTCTCATAAATTATTTATTTAAATTAATTCTAAATAAGCTTTGAAATACGCTTTTTGAAATTTATATTTGCATGCTATTTAAAATTAATCTAAATAAAATTAGTGTAAATGAAGGCCCAATTTTTATTACTTTTTTTTGCATATAGCGCTTTACTTTTTTCACAAGATTTTATCCAGTTAGGGGATAGTATTCAAAAACTCGATGAAGTGATTATAAAAGCGAATACAATACTTGGGAATAAATTTGTGGCCCAGAATAGAACAGGGGCTTCTTATTTTCTTTCTAGTGAAGAACTTAAAAACTTTGGTTATATCGACATTAACCGTGCTTTAAAATCAGTTCCAGGGGTTAATTTTTATGAAGAAGATGGATTTGGCTTGCGTCCCAATATCAGTTTGAGGGGCACTTCCCCTCAACGTAGTTCTAAAATAACACTGATGGAAGACGGTGTACTTATCGCTCCAGCGCCTTACAGTGCACCAGCAGCTTACTATTTCCCTTCTGTCATGCGAATGGAGGCAATTGAAATACTAAAAGGGAGTAGTCAAGTTCAATACGGTCCTTTTACTACGGGAGGCGTCATCAATATGATTTCTTCTTCACTTCCCAATGAAGGTTTAAAAGCTCGATTTCAGACTACTTACGGGAGTTATAATAGTAATCAAATTCACAGCAGTTTTGGTCAATCCTCAAAGCATGTAAGTTTCCTCTTAGAATATTTATCAATGAACTCTGATGGGTTTAAAAAATTAAATAATGAAAATACAGGCTTCGATATTACTGATTTGATGGGTAAGATAAGACTCAAATCTGATGCGGATGCAGAAATCCCTCAGTTTCTTGAATTCAAATATCATCTCTTTGATGAATTGTCTAACGAGACTTACCTCGGTATTACAGCCAATGATTTTAAAATCAATCCATTTGATCGATATGCGGCTTCTCAAAAAGACAATATGGATGCGAAACAAGTACAACTTATGCTAACGCACAGCATTAATTTTTCTCCTCAATTTAAAATCGTTACCAATGCTTATCAGAATAATTTTTCTAGAAATTGGTATAAACTGAGTCATGTAGTGGCTGAGGGGGCTAAAATGGGATTGAGTTCGGTGTTGGATGCGCCAACTTCTTATCCTCAACATTTGGCAATTTTAAAAGGAATACTGAATTCTGAGGATGATGCACTTTTAATTAAGGCCAATAACAGGGCTTACCTTTCTTCGGGAATACAAACGAAATTAGACTACCATTGGTATGGCGCATCTGGTATATTCCACGACCTTGAGGTGGGGGCTAGACTTCATTATGATGAGGAAGATCGGTTTCAATGGGAAGACGGATATCGAATTGAAAATGGAACCCTCTCATTAACATCACAAGGTCCTCAAGGAGCAAAAGGAAATCGAATTGCAAGTGCCCAAGCCTTAGCTGCTTATGCATTGTATAAATTCAAATACAATAAATTAACACTTACTCCTGGGCTGAGAATGGAATCAATTAGTCTGGAAAGAGAAGACTTTGGAGATACAAATCCCAATCGAAATATTGCCGAATTAATACGACGTGAAAATAATGTTACTGCCTGGATACCAGGCATCGGATTTAATTATACTTTTTCAAATCAATTGTCATTATTTGGCGGATTACACAAAGGATTTTCACCCCCAGGAAATGCACCAGGGGAATTACCAGAATCGAGTATAAATTATGAATTGGGATCCCGTTTTTCTAGCGGAAAACTAAGAGGAGAATTTATTGGTTTTTTCAATGATTACTCAAATTTATTAGGAAGCGATTTAGCTGCTTCAGGAGGTACAGGTAGTCTTGACCAATTTAATGCAGGGAGTGTCCATGTTAGTGGCATAGAATTACTATTAAATTTTGATTTTGCTCCTGAAGAGGCAGCAATTCAACTTCCAGTTACATTTGCTTATACCCTTACCGATGCAATTTTCCAAAGCAGTTTTGGAAGTGACGCTGATATTTGGGGAGCTGTAGCTTCAGGAGATCGAGTGCCTTATATTCCTCAGAACCAATGGAGTTTGACAGCTCGAGCCGTACATAAAAAAATTGAATTTAATTGTAATGCACGCTATACCAGTGCCTTTCACATTCAAGCTGCTGCTGTAGCCTTTTCAGAATCAGGTACTGTCCCCTCTAACTTTATTATAGACTTATCAGCCAAATACAATTTGAGTTCTCGCTTAAAGTTAACATCTCAAGTTGTGAATCTTTTGAATGAAACGTATTTGGTTTCTAGAGTGCCGGCTGGATTTAGACCTGGACATCCATTGGGGATCTATTCGGGCTTACAATTTGATTTATAACAAATCCTGTTCTCGCCAGCTTAAAATTTGTTATATTTGTACGCAATTAATTACAAATTAGTTGCTTATGGATTCCAATAAGTTTATCGGACAAGGTCTTACTTACGACGACGTACTTCTTGTACCTGCTTTTTCAGAGACACTCCCCAGAGAAGTTTCTATACAAACCCGATTTAGCAGAAATATTCCTCTTAATATACCTATTATCTCTGCCGCTATGGATACGGTAACAGAGAGTAAAATGGCAATCGCCATTGCGCGCGAGGGAGGAATAGGGGTACTGCATAAAAATATGACGATAGCAGCCCAAGCGGATGAAGTAAGAAAAGTAAAGCGCTCAGAATCTGGAATGATTATAGATCCAGTAACTTTACCCCAAACCGCTTCAGTAGCTGATGCCAAACAAAAAATGCAGCAGTACAAAATCGGTGGAATTCCCATCGTAAATCAAGAAAATCGCCTGATCGGGATTGTTACCAACCGCGATTTAAGATTTGAAAAAGACAATTCACGTCCCATACAAGAGGTGATGACACAAACAAATCTGATTACAGTAGATGAATCCACCTCACTCAATGATGCAGAAGCGATTTTACAAAAGCATAAAATTGAAAAATTACCTGTCGTATCAAAAGAAGACAAACTCGTAGGTCTTATTACATTTAGAGACATTACCAAGCAAACTACAAAGCCAAACGCCAATAAAGACAAGTTTGGAAGACTTAGAGTGGCTGCGGCAGTTGGCGTTACCCCAGATGTGCTAGATCGTGTGGCCGCTTTAGCAGCAGCAGGTGTTGATGGCATTGTTATTGATACCGCCCATGGTCATAGTAAAGGAGTCGCTTCCGTTTTAAAAGAAATAAAAAAGAATTTTAGTACACTCGATGTAACGGTCGGGAATATAGCCACTGCTGAGGCGGCAAAATACTTAGTTGATCTGGGTGCAGATGCCGTTAAGGTAGGTATTGGTCCTGGTTCAATCTGCACCACGCGCGTTATTGCAGGTGTCGGCTATCCGCAGTTGTCTGCTATTGTGGAGGTAAGAAAAGCCTTAGCAGGATCTGGAGTTCCATTAATAGCCGATGGCGGAATCCGATTTACAGGCGATATTCCTAAGGCAATTGCAGCAGGGGCGGATTCAGTTATGTTAGGTTCTTTACTTGCAGGCACAAAAGAATCACCAGGAGAAACCGTTATCTATGAAGGGAGAAAATACAAGACCTACCGTGGAATGGGCTCTGTAGAAGCCATGGAAAAAGGAAGTAAAGACCGCTACTTTCAAGATGTAGAGGATGATTTAAAAAAATTAGTTCCTGAAGGGATTGTAGGGAGGGTAGCATTCAAAGGAAATGTTAATGAAAGTATACACCAATTTATTGGAGGCCTCCGAGCTGGAATGGGCTATTGTGGTGCTTCAGACATCAATGCTCTACAAACTAATTCCCAATTTGTGACCATAACAGCGGCCGGAATGAGAGAAAGCCACCCTCATAATATTAAAGTAACAAAAGAAGCACCGAATTACAGCCCCGGACAGTGACTGGATTTGGGTTAAGGGGCAATTATTTTAAAAGTGTATATGTCAGTTGAACTTGTTATTCTTAACACATACATCTTTTTTGCATCAAGCTCTAAGTAAAGTTTTAAATTATCCAGTTCCTGAATATTAATTTCTTTAATTTTATTGCCAATTATAGAATAAACTTCGAGTTTACCAGAACCACTCAAACCTGTTAATACAAGTTGTTGATTTTGATAAGCTGCTTTGGGGTTTATTTGAAGGGGGCGAGAAAACAGGGGGGTTGAATTGTCATGGGCTTCTAGTAGATTAAAAGCCGAAAAAAGAAATAAAAAAACAACTAACTTTTTTAACAAAGTTTAATTTTTGTGCAATATACTAATTATTAACAACTTATTAAAATATTTTTAAACAATATAAAGTGCTAGTATACAGTTTTTTAAGAGACTTATTAAAAAGTTGGAATCATATTGTTAATAACATGAAACGGTTTATTTATTACTTAAATAATTCTCCGCTATGGTTCTCTTTACTCCTTCTTTTTTTGTTTCTCTCTTGTGAGCAGTTAACGCCAAAAAACGAAAAAGTAATCGCCAGAGTGGGGGAAGTTTACCTCTATGCTACTGATTTGGAGAACCAACTTACCACTTTTAGTAGTAAATCTGACAGTTTATTAAAAACAAGAAATTTTATTGATAGTTGGGCAAAAAGCCAATTATTAATACAATTGGCAAAGCAAAACCTTAAAAACGAGGATCTTGAAGATTTAGAAGAATTGGTTAAAAATTACCGAAATGAACTGTATGCCAATACTTATTTACAATCAGTAGTAAATACCTCTCTTGATAGTTTGGTTTCAACTAATGAAATTGATTCTTTTCTTATTGCCAATAATAGTGCATTTAAACTGAATGCACCGCTCTATAAAGCCCGTTTTATTCATTTGCCTCCAGACAATGTGGACCAATTTGAAATACAGCGTAGTTTTGAACGTTTTAATCAAAAAGACCAGCTTTTTTTAGATTCACTTTCATTTCAGTTTTATGATTTTTTACTGTCAGATAGTATTTGGCTCAATAGGAGAGATTTGATTAACGAAATTGCTTTTTTAAGCAAGCAAAATCCTGATCAATACTTAAAAAAATCACAATTTTTTAGAGTTGAAGATTCATTGGGGGTATATTTGCTCTATATAAAAGAATTTTTAGAAAAAGGCGCTACAGCTCCGCGCAGCTTAGTTGAATCTACTATTGAAAATATCATCAGAAATCAAAAAAAATTAAAATTTATCAAGCAATTTGAAAAAGAAATTTTACAGGATGCAATCAAATCAAAGAATTATGAGACTTACTAATCTATTTTTCTTCTTCTCACTTATTGGATTTCAGCTTATCGCGCAAGATCAGCTGGCAAATAGAATCAAAATTGACGGTGTTTCTGCCGTGATTGGTGATTATGTTATTTTAGACTCCGATATAGACAAAACAATTGTTGAAATGCAATCCCAAGGAATCGATACAAGGGGGGTTTCTCGATGTCAATTACTCGGCAAGCTTATGGAAGATAAACTCTATGCCCACCACGCTGTACAAGACAGTTTGGAAGTTAATATTGAAGAAGTTTACTCCGCAGTAGACCAGATAATAGACAATTTTACGCAACAGCTGGGGAGTATTGAAAAGGTATTGGAATTTTACAATAAAGAAGATGAAGCCAGTTTTAGACAAGATATATTTGGGATCAACAAAGTTCAAAAACTGGCAAGTATGATGCAATCCCAAATCATTGAAAATGTAGAAGTTACTCCTGAAGAGGTACGAGTATTTTTTGAGTCTATTCCCGCACTGGATTTACCTATTTTCGGTACTGAACTTGAAATTTCTCAAATAGTCATTGAACCCGAAGTTAGTGAGGATGAGCAAGAGCGAATTATTAACCAGCTGAAAAGCTTTAGAGAAGATATTTTAGAGCGTGGTTCGAGTTTTGCCTCTAAAGCCATCTTGTATTCTCAAGACCCGGGATCAAGAGCCACTGGAGGAAAATATACACTCAATCGAAAACGTCCACAGATGGTAAAAGAATTTAGAGATGAAGCCTTTAGCTTAGAAGAAGGAGAGATTTCACAACCATTTAAGACTGATTTTGGATGGCATATTCTCACTGTAGATAAAATCAGGGGGCAAGAAGTTGATGTCCGTCACATTCTACTTACACCGAGAATCGAACCTGATCAGCTTTCAGAAGCGAAGAATAAGCTAGATACCATTCGCAAACGTATTTTAGATGAAGAAATTTCCTTTAAAGATGCAGCCCTAGCTTATTCAAGTGAAAAAGAAACCAAATTCAATGGCGGGGTTTTGATCAATCCTCAAACAGGAGATACGCGCTTTGAATTAACAAATTTAGACCCTGTACTCTACAGTCAAATTCGAAATTTAGAAGACAATGAAATCACAGCTCCACTGATGGAAGAAGACCGGTCAGGCTTAAAAAAATACAAAATTTTAAAAGTGAGTAATCGATTTGATGAACACAAGGCAGATTATTCTACAGACTATGTAAAAATTAAGGCCTTGGCTTTAAAGGAAAAGCAGCTAAAGGTAATACAAGAGTGGATGCAGGATAAAATTGAAAACACTTATATCTATTTGAATAAAGCAAATCGCAACTGCGACTTTACCAATAACTGGCTCAAGCTTTAGTCTTACTTAAAATATTTCCGGGGCACCCATAACATCCCAAAACATTCTCCATCATTTTGATGAATATTTTTATGATGTATTTTGTGGGCTCTTCTTATTCCTCGCGCGTATTTATTGTCAATATTTCTAAATAGTTTAAAACGCTGATGAATAAAAATATCGTGCACCAAAAAATAGGTCAATCCATATAAAAAAATTCCCAGAGCAATGGGAAGTCCAGGCCAAAAGTCTAATTCACCCCATAAAACAACAAAGCCAGAGCTCACAAGCGCATAAAAAATAAAAAAGACATCATTACGCTCGAACCAAGACTTATGGTCTTTAATGTGATGGTCTTTATGTAAAGACCAGAGAAAACCATGCATAATATATTTGTGTGAAAACCAAGCCATAAACTCCATAAAACAAAAAGTAAGCAGGAGGATAAAAAACCACAATAAAGTCATTAGAGCATTTACTTTTATAATAGATTAAACCTGTATTTTAAATAACTACTGGCAAAAACACCCATTTTTTGGTAATTGGGTACTCTTATTCTTTGATTTTGTATATGGATAGGCGCTGTATTTTTGAGTTTTTTCAACAACTTAGTATAATATTTATAAGCCGTATAAACCCCAAATTGGGCTTCCATGGGAAGTTTAAAAATACCCACTAAAGCCTGCGCAAAGTCTTGTTCAATTTCTTTTATAATAGCGCGTTTTGATTTTTCATCAAATTGGTTAAAATTAACGGAAGGGAAATAGGTACGGTTCAATTCTTGGAAATCATCCTTTAAATCCCTGAGAAAATTTACTTTTTGAAATGCTGAGCCCAAAGCCATTGCTGCAGGTTTCAGCTCGTCATACTTGTTTTGATCTCCTTTAACAAAGACTTTAAGACACATTAAGCCCACTACATCTGCGGAGCCATAAATATAGGCTTTATAATCAGCCTTGGTAGTGTATACTTTTTTATCCAAATCCCATCGCATGCTTCGCATGAACGCATCAATTAATTCACGATCGATTTGAAATGTATGTACGGTTTCTTGAAAAGAATTTAAAATGGGGTTTAAACTTATTCTTTGTGTTAAACACAAGTCTAAATCTTCTTCGAATCGGTCGAGCAATTCTTTTTTCGGGTATTGATGAAAGCTGTCTACGATTTCATCAGCAAACCGAACAAAACCATAGATATTGTATATATGTGGACGTATGGAGCTATGCAACATCTTTGTCGCCAGTGAGAATGAAGTACTGTAGCTTTGGGTAACAATTTTGCTACAATCCGAACTGACTTGATCAAATAACTTTTTCATCACAACCTATAATAGTTAAACAGATGAATAAAATTACAAAAATGTATTAAGTATCTATGGAAAAATTAAACAAAAACCTCGCGTTCCAGGTATTTTGCTGTAAAAGACTCTACAGATCTGAATAATTCAATCTGTTTTGGAAGTGCTTCAGTATCAATTTCTATCTGCTGTGGACCGAATAATAGAAGCCTTGAGTCTTTATCTTTAAGTAGATTTTCATAAAATTCTTGTAAGAAAGGCATAATTACCTCTTTATTGGGCTCAACAGTGAGATAGGAAATAAAATAAAATTTCGTGTTATAGCTGTATAAAGTTTCTAAACTAGAAGTTTGCAAAGATTGCCCTAGGAATACTGTTTTAAATCCACTATTTAAAATGAGGTAATTGAGGTATAAAATACCGAGTTCATGAATTTCGTTTTCAGGCAGGAAAAGAACAAATAAAGGATGATCTGTGCGTTTTGGCTTTTGGCGTTGAAGGGCCTCGGACTGCAAATGTATTTTCTGCTTGATTAGATTGGTTATAAAATGTTCATGAGCAGGTGATATGGCACCTGTCTGCCATAAAATTCCTAATTCACGCATTAAGGGCATAAACACATTCATGAAAACATATTGGAAATCATGATGCTGCAGAATTTCATCGTAATTAGTATCAAATAAGTCGTAATCAAAATTAATCATCGACAATTTGAAAGCATTAATAGCAACTTGTTCAGAATTAGACTTTAATGCAATACTACGAACAAGTTCGGGTATTTCATCTTCATTCAAGCTCGCGATTTTAGAAATCTTGAAGCCGTGATTATAAAGAAGGGTAATATTCAATAAATGCCTTAAACTGTCAAGGCTGTAACGACGAATATTGGTGTCTGTTCGATCTGGTTCTAGAAGATTATAGCGTTTTTCCCATATACGAAGTGTATGGGCTTTAATCCCCGAGAGGTTTTCCAAATTTTTAATACTGAAAGTGCTTTTTATCCTTTTCATCCGTCCTTTTCATAAAGCTATTTTCAAAGATACAAAAAAAATAACATAAAAAAGAGTGCGCACGAGAAGACTCGAACTTCCACGGGAAAACTCCCACTAGCCCCTCAAGCTAGCGCGTCTACCAATTCCGCCACGTGCGCAAGGATGTGACTTGGCTGGGGCTCGAACCCAGGACCCTCTCCTTAAAAGGGAGATGCTCTACCAACTGAGCTACCAAGTCTTTAGTGATTCGGCTGGGGCTCGAACCCAGGACCCTCTCCTTAAAAGGGAGATGCTCTACCAACTGAGCTACCGAATCTTTTGAGGGTGCAAATATAAATATCATATATGTAACTTTACCCTTGATTTACTATAAATTTGTTTTTCTTTTGAAATAATGGAAGTAAATAAAATCATCTTGTTAGGTTATATGGGCTCAGGAAAAAGCACAGTGGGAAATGCACTTGCTAAAGCTTTAGGTTATACTTTTTTAGATTTAGACGATGTTATTGAGGATGTCGAAGGAAAAAGTATTGCCGAAATCTTCTCTTCTCATGATGAACTGTATTTTAGAGCACTGGAGCGTAAATGCCTTGAAGATACAATGGCTCAATCACTTCCAATTGTTTTATCGCTAGGGGGTGGGACCCCTTGTTACTATAACACCATGGACTACCTTTTGGCTTTTAAGCAAAGCTCCAGTTTTTATTTAAAGGCTTCTGTTGATACCTTGAGCAACCGTTTGTTTAAAGAAAAAGAACACCGTCCTTTAATTGCTCATCTCAATCATATTGATGAAGCCAAGGAGTTTATTGGTAAGCATTTGTTTGAAAGAAGTCTTTATTATCAAAAAGCGCTTCATCAGATTTTGACTGATGGTAAATCAGTAGATCAGATTATTCTTGAGATTAAAGCCAAATTAACTTAAATAAATTCCACTTTCATTTCCTTTTAAAATGACACTGATGTGCTCATTTACAGAAGTGGAGAGTGAAAGCCCTTTAAAGTCAGCTTTAATTGGATATTTTTTATGATTTCTATTAACCATAACCGCAGTTTTAATCTGCTTAACGGGTACTTGTAAAAAATGATGAACTGCATAAATCAAGGTACTGCCAGTATTTAGTACATCGTCTACAATAACGATGGATTTATTGGCAACCTGTTCAAGTGAAAGACTGCATTGTGCGCCATCTAATGGTTTTTTCTTATTTAAAGTAATGTTTCCTTTTAGGAGTTTTAAATCACTAAACAAATGAAGTGCTTGCTCAATTTTTTCAGCCAGTTCTTGACCTCTGGGTGCCACCCCGATGAGGACTATTTCACTTTCCTCTATTGCGTTTTCATAAATTTGAAGGGCAATTCTTTTTATGCTAGACTCTAATTCAGCACCTGTTTTAATTCTGTTTTTTTGTGTGGTCATAAGCAAAACTACTTAATTAATTTTTTCTGATGCACTCTCGTCATCGTCCTCAAACCGATCTAGCTCTCTTCTTTCTTTTTTTGTGGGTCTTCCCGTCCCTCGATCTCTTTTTGCAGAGGAAGTCAATTGTTGCAATTCTTTTCGATCTTCACTTTCGGAAGAAATAGTTACTGTGCAATACAAGCCAACAAGTTTTGCCCCCACACGACTTTTTGGAATGGCGATCACTTGGATTTGGTGTCCTAGTTGGTTTTTCCTCAGATCAATCCTATCCAAAGGGAGCACCTCTCTCGAGGGCTTTACCTTTTGATTATTGATACTCACCAGCCCTTTTTTACATGCAGTTGTTGCACTATTACGGGACTTAAAAAGCCGAATACACCATAAATATTGGTCAATTCGCATATGAAAACGACACTAGATATTCTACAAAAATAAAGTAAAATTGTATCTTGCACCGCCTAAAATAAGGAATGTGAGAAATAGATTACTTTTTGCTTTTGTATTTGCATTTATGCTGAGTACTTGCTCAAAAAATGAAGAAGAGGTAGTAGAGCCCATTAGAGATATTCAAGAGCAAGCTTTAGCAGATGATGTCGCACTTCAAAATTATCTTAAATCCCATTATTACAATTATAAAGATTTTGAAAATGAAGCCTATCAAGGTGAAATTGTAATTGATTCGATTAATGGGACTAATGCTGCACAGCTTCCACTCAGCAGTCAAGTTGAAAAGGAAGTGATCCGTGTAAGAACGAGTGAAGGGAATTTTATAGATCACACTTTATACTATCTGGTTGTAAGGGAAGGAAGTGGCAAAAGTCCAGCAGTAGTTGATTCTACCTATCTTTCCTATCAAGGGTCTTTACTTAATGGAGTTGTATTTGATGAATCTACTACCCCCATTTGGTTTGATTTAACTTCTTTGGTAAGGGGTTTTAAAGAAGGGGCCACCAAATTAAAAGAAGGGACTTTTTCTGTCAATGAAGACAATACAGTTGATTTTTTTAATTACGGAAGAGGCGTATTCTTTTTTCCATCTGGCATGGGCTATTTCAGCAGGGCGTCAGGAATCATACCTTCTTATTCACCCTTAATCTTTAAAATTAATCTCTACGGGGTCAAACAAACAGACCATGATGGTGATGGTATTCTTTCAATAGACGAATACGATACCGATGCTGATGGTGTCCCTGACGACACTGATGAAGACGGCATACCCGATTACCTTGATACAGAGTAATTAAAGACAAAAGCCATGCTCAGTAGGGGGCAGGCTCCCTTTAAAGTACCTTATTTTCTCTTGAGCACCTGTAATGCTTTCTTTACTATGGCTTCCTTATTTAAACCATACTTTTGCATGAGTTGGGCTGGAGTACCCGATTCACCAAAACAATCATCTGTAGCGACAAATTCAATTGGTGCAGGGGCTTTTCTCGCCAATAAGCCAGCAGTACTTTCACCGAGACCACCAAGGTAATTGTGTTCTTCAGCTGTTACCAAACAGCCTGTTTTCTGCACAGAACGGAGGATCAGTTCTTCATCCAAGGGTTTTATAGTATGTATATTGATAACTTCAGCATCAATGCCCTGATTTTTCAATTCCTTTGCCGCCTCTAGCGCTTCCCAAACCAAGTGTCCCGTAGCAATAAGGCTAATATCATTGCCCTCTTGTAAAACAATGCCTTTCCCTATTTCAAAACCGAGTTCAGGTGTAGTAAAATTTGGAACTTTGGGTCTACCAAAGCGTAAATACACAGGACCTTGGTAGTCAGCTATGGCTAAAGTAGCCGCCTTAGTTTGATTAAAATCACAAGTATTTATGACTGTCATACCAGGCAACATTTTCATCAGGCCTATATCTTCTAATATTTGATGTGTCGCACCGTCTTCTCCTAAGGTTACGCCAGCGTGCGAAGCACAAATTTTCACATTTTTACCTGAGTAAGCTATAGATTGGCGAATTTGATCATAAACCCTTCCTGTTGAAAAATTGGCAAATGTTCCTGTAAAAGGAATTTTACCTCCTATAGTAAGGCCAGCTGCAAGGCCCATCATATTGGCCTCAGCAATTCCTACTTGAAAAAAGCGTGTAGGGTTTTCATCAATAAATGTTTGCATTTTTAATGAACCTATAAGGTCAGCGCATAGTGCAACAACATGAGGGTTTGTTCTTCCCAGCTCAGTTAATCCCTCCCCAAAACCAGAACGGGTATCATTACTACCTTGATTGATGTATTCTTTCATAAGTTACTTCTTAATAGTCTCCTAAAGTTTCTTTATTTTCTGAGAGGGCAACTGCTAACTGCTCATCATTTGGTGCTTTACCATGCCAAGCGTGCGTATGCATCATAAAACTTACGCCATTTCCCATTTCAGTATGCATCAAAATTGCTTGGGGTTTTTGCTTCCCTAATTGCGCTTTAGCTTGGCTTAGTGCCGCAATGATTTGAGGGATTGAATTTCCTTCAGTAAGCTCAATAACTTCCCAGCCGAAAGCTTCAAATTTCTGACGCACATCTCCAAGAGGGAGTACTTCATCAGTACTTCCGTCAATTTGTTTTCCATTTAAGTCAACTGTTGCAATGAGATTGTCTACTCCTTTGGCACCTGCATACATTAATGCCTCCCAATTTTGACCTTCTTGAAGCTCTCCGTCTCCCATAAGGAGGTAAATAGTTTTAGGGTCCTTATTTAGTTTTTTGGAAAGAGCTGCTCCAATCGCTACAGATAGACCTTGACCCAATGAGCCCGATGCAACTCGAACACCCGGAAGTCCTTCATGAGTGGTAGGATGACCTTGTAGGCGCGAGTCAATCAATCGGAAGCTGCTGAGTTCTTCAACAGGAAAATATCCACTTCTCGCCAGCGTACTGTAAAACACAGGGGATATATGACCGTTTGATAAGAAGAATAAATCTTCATTGCGCCCGTCCATAGAAAAAGATTTACTGTGTTCCATTACTTCAAAATAAAGAGCGACAAAGTATTCCGCACAGCCTAATGAGCCTCCAGGATGTCCCGAATTTACTTTGTGAACCATTCGTACAATATCTCTTCTTATTTGGGGGACTATCTCTTCTAAGGAGGGGGTGTGAGCCATGGATTAAAATTTTAGTAAAAATAACTTTTCTGCTCTCCTTAGCAAAAGGGAAATAAAGAACTTAATAAACATTATTAACAATTCAATTTAAAAGCAATTATTCCTATAGAATAGTATCTTTGAGGCGATGCAATTTGAACTCTTTTCTACAGATCAAAATTCTGCTGCCCGAGCGGGGCGAATTACAACCGACCATGGGACTATTGAAACCCCCATATTTATGCCTGTGGGCACTTCAGCAACAGTAAAAGGAATTCATCAGCGTGAGCTTAAAAATGAGATAAATCCTGATATTATTTTGGGGAATACTTATCATCTGTTTTTGCGGCCAGGTATAGAGATTATGCATCAGGCAGGTGGTTTACATAAATTTATGGGATGGGATAGACCCCTACTTACAGATTCAGGAGGCTACCAAGTTTATTCGTTATCTGCTAATAGAAAAATTAAAGAAGAAGGCGTCAAGTTTAAATCTCATATAGACGGGTCATATCATTTTTTCACTCCTGAACGTGCCATAGAAATCCAACGTTTTCTCGGTGCAGATCTTATCATGGCTTTTGATGAATGTACCCCTTATCCCTGTGAATACAACTATGCAAAAAGTTCGATGGAAAGAACCCATCGCTGGCTAAAACGTTGTATGGAAGCCGATAAGCAACTCCCTTTTTTATATGACTATAAACAAACCCTTCTTCCCATAGTGCAGGGAAGTACCTATACCGACTTAAGAAAAGCATCTGCTCATTATATTGCGGAAATGGACGCACCTGCCAATGCTATTGGCGGCCTTTCTGTTGGTGAACCTGCAGAAGAGATGTATGCGATGACTCATGAAGTTTGTAGCATACTGCCTTATGAAAAACCGCGTTATTTGATGGGGGTAGGAACCCCAATCAATTTATTAGAAAATATAGCACTCGGTGTCGATATGTTTGACTGTGTATTGCCCACTCGAAATGCCAGAAACGGCATGTTATTTACAGCAGAGGGAACCCTCAATATTAAAAATAAAAAATGGGAAAATGACTTTTCTCCTATTGACCCACAGGGTTATTGTTTTGCAGACACAGACTATACGAAAGCGTACCTTAGACACTTATTTACTGTAAATGAAATGTTGGGAAAACAAATTGCAACACTACATAATTTGAGTTTTTATCTCTGGTTGGTACGTGAAGCCAGAAAACATATCTTAGCAGGGACTTTTATGCCCTGGAAAACCAAAATGGTGAAACAAATGGAACCGAGACGCTAAGATGAAACTGATCGATTTTTATATCATAAAACGCTATATAGGGACTTTTTTAGTCATGATCTTGCTTTTTATTCCAATCGGAATTATGGTTGATGTAGCAGAAAAAATTGACAAGTTTAAAGAAAAAGAAGTCCCCCTAATAACGATAATGGAGTACTATATAGATTTTACATGGTACTTTGCCAATTTGCTATTCCCCATCTTTTTATTTCTGTCAGTAATTTGGTTTACCTCTAAATTGGCATCCAATACTGAAGTTATAGCGATACTCAGTTCGGGTATCTCTTTTTTTCGTTACCTCAGGCCTTTTTTACTTGCCGCTAGTTTTATTGCCGTTTTTGCATTTTTTGCAGGAATGTTTATTGTTCCTAAATCAAATTTGGGCTTTAATGATTTCCGCTACAAATACATTACCAAAAAAGAGGCAAGAAATACAGAACAAGTCTATATGCAAATTAATGACAACGAATTTATCTATGTAAACGACTATGATCCGATACGAAAAAGGGCAACAAATTTCACACTCGAACATTTTGATGGCAATCAACTTGAATTTAAAATCAAAGCGGACCGAATCCGTTGGGTAGATCGAGATTCTGTTTTTCGTTTATCAAATTACGTTAAGAGAAAATTTATTGATGATCAGGAAAGAATAGAGATGTCTTCCCGAAAAGACACCCTTTTCGATTTTGAAATTAACGATCTAGCTCCTGTAAATTATATTGCGGAAACCCTCACTTTTGGTGAATTGAATGACTTTATTGAAGAGGAAAGAGAACGAGGTTCAATTTTAATTAATAATCATTTACTCGTTCGCCATAAACGTTGGAGTATTCCTATATCGGCATTTATTTTAACTCTTATTGCAGTTGCTGTAGCCTCTTTTAAAAGAAGAGGAGGAATGGGTGTCAATCTCGCTTTTGGCATTGCCCTGGGCTTTTTATTTATATTTTTTGATAAAATCTTCGGTGTACTGGTAAGCAAATCTACTTTTCCTCCTTTTTTAGCCGCTTGGTTACCCTTAGCTCTATTTGGTTTCCTCGCTTTCTTTCTACTTCGCCATGCAAGACGTTAGGACAAAAAACATAATTCACTTTCATTTTATCGTCTTTATTTTTGGATTTTCTTCGGTACTTGGTGCTTTGTGTTCATTAGAGGCCCTTCCACTGGTTATTTACCGCATGGCTTTAGCTTTTTTGGGACTTGGAGTATACTTTGCCATTTTTAAGCCCTCATTTTTTAAACTTAAGCGCGCACTCTGGCCCTATGTTTTAGTCGGCGGACTTGTAATAGGCGTTCATTGGGTCACCTTTTTTCATGCCATTAAAGTCGCAGGCGTTTCTCTCACTTTGAGTATGATGGCTACAGGGGCTTTTATTACTGCTATGCTTGAACCGCTCATGAATAATAGAAAAATTCTGGCTTATGAACTTTTATTTGGAGGATTAATTGCCTTTGGTGTAGGGCTTATTTTTAAAGCTGAATATGAATACCTCTATGGAATTAGTATTGCTCTAATTTCTGCTTTTCTTTCTTCTGTATTTACCATATTAAATGCGCGAATGGTCCAGCAGGGTCGTGCCATAACACTCTCATTTTATGAACTCGTTGTAGGGGCTGTTGTAGGCATTCTCTATGTTTTAGTCTCTGGAAACTATACAGTTCAAGATTTTTATTTAGAGCAATGGGACCTTTTATGGATATTGCTCATTGCCTGGGTATGTACTTCTTATGCCTTTAATATTTCGATTAAGGTTATGGAGCATTTATCTCCCTTTACTGTGATGATGATCATAAATTTAGAACCGGTTTATGGTATTTTACTTTCACTAATTGTTTGGGGTGAGCAAGAACTATTAAGTGTTCGTTTTTATATTGGTTTTTGTATTATACTAAGTGTAATTTTTTTAAATGGTATTTACAAAAAGCAAAAACAAATCAAAGAGTAGATTTTCAATCCCAAAGAATTTTTACATTTGTTCCAATAGATGAAGTATGGAATATTTAGAATTTGAATTACCGATTAAAGAACTTAATGAGCAACTGGAAAAGTGCAAGCTAATCGGTGATGAAAGTGATATCGATGTTACTGAAACTTGCGAACAACTTGAAAAAAAATTAAGTGAAACAAAAAAAGAAATCTACGGTAATCTCACAGCATGGCAAAGGGTGCAGTTATCAAGACATCCTTCAAGGCCCTATGCACTCGATTATATTAATGCCCTTTGTGGGTCTTCTTTTTTAGAATTACATGGTGATCGTAATGTCCTTGATGACAAAGCGATGATTGGAGGTTTGGGTAAAATTGGTGATCAATCTTTTATGCTCATCGGCACCCAAAAAGGCTATAATACCAAAACCCGCCAATACCGAAATTTTGGTATGGCAAATCCTGAAGGCTATAGAAAAGCCTTGAGGTTAATGAAATCAGCAGACAAATTTGGCATCCCCATTATTACATTTATTGATACACCAGGCGCCTTTCCAGGCTTAGAAGCTGAAGAGCGTGGCCAAGGGGAAGCCATTGCGAGAAATATTTATGAGATGATGTCTTTATCTGTACCTATTATAGTGGTAATAATAGGAGAAGGAGCCTCAGGAGGAGCCTTGGGCATTGGTGTAGGAGATCAAATTTTTATGCTTGAAAATACTTGGTATTCTGTAATTTCTCCTGAATCTTGTTCTTCCATACTTTGGAGAAGCTGGGAACACAAAGAAACTGCAGCTGAAGCCTTAAAATTAACTTCAAAAGACATGCTTAAGCTTAAGCTCATCGATAAAATTATTAAAGAACCCCTGGGGGGAGCACATTATGACCATGTCGCAACTTACGATGCTGTAAGAAAAGAGGTTTTGTCTGCCTTTAAGCAATTAGAGAAGTTGACACCCAAAAAAAGAATTGAACAACGTCGTGAAAAATTTATCGCGATGGGGAATTATCAAGGTTAATCTTTTTTTCAGGTTGTTAACAATCCTGTCTCACTTATAAACATTTTTTTCTTCATATTTAGAAGATATTCTATGCCTCATTTTACTTGCGAATTTTAGTAAAGCATGTAATTTAGGCCCATGGAAAAAAAGCAAGCCAAAGAAGGATTTAAGACAAATACGCCCGCTGTTATCAGTCTTCAACAGGGGAAAATTCCACCCCAAGCTCTCGAACTTGAGGAAGCTGTTTTAGGCGCTATGCTGATCGATAAAAAAGGGGTAGATGAAGTCATTGATTTAATCCAGCCTGAAGCGTTTTATAAGACGGCACACCAAACCATCTTTGAAGCGATTTTCCAGCTTTTTCAAGATTCCCAACCGATTGATTTATTAACTGTTTCCTCTGAATTGAGAAAAAAGGGAAAGTTAGAAAGCATAGGGGGTGAATTTTATCTCGTTCAGCTGTCCCAGCGCGTGGCCTCCTCTGCGCATATTGAATTTCATGCCCGTATCATTCTTCAAAAATTTATTCAGCGTTCACTGATCAAAATTTCTAACGAAATCATTGAAAGCGCTTATAGAGAGTCAACAGATGTTTTTGATTTATTAGATGAGGCAGAATCTAAATTATACGACGTCACTCAAGGAAATATCAAAAAATCATCTGAATCTGCACAAAATCTAGTTTTGGAGGCAAAAAAGAAGATTGAAGAGATTTCAAAAAGAGAAGGCTTGAGTGGGATCAGTACTGGTTTTGAAAAGCTTGACAAGCTCACCTCTGGCTGGCAGCCAAGTGATCTGATTATTATTGCTGCCCGTCCGGGTATGGGTAAAACAGCCCTCACCCTTTCAATGGCTCGAAATATTGCGGTCATGAAGCAAATACCTGTAGCATTCTTTTCATTAGAAATGTCTTCTATACAGCTCATTACCCGTTTAATTTCAGCCGAAACTGGACTTTCTTCAGAAAAACTCCGTACAGGAAAACTCGCTGACCACGAATGGCAACAGCTTAATGTTAAAGTTACAGACCTGGAAAAAGCTCCCCTATTTATAGATGACACTCCCTCACTTTCCATCTTTGACCTTAGAGCAAAAGCGCGTCGTTTATCGTCTCAACATAAAATTAAATTAATTATCGTCGACTATTTGCAATTAATGACGGCAGGTACTTCTACAAAAACAGGAAATAGAGAGCAAGAAATTTCCACTATCTCTAGAAACTTAAAAGCCCTAGCCAAAGAACTCGATATTCCGGTTATTGCCTTGTCTCAGCTCTCAAGAGCTGTTGAAACAAGGGGAGGAACAAAAAGACCCATGCTTTCAGATTTGAGGGAGTCAGGGGCAATTGAGCAGGATGCGGACATTGTATCCTTTATTTACAGACCTGAATACTACAATATAGACGAATGGGATGATGAAGAACGTAGCCCCTCTCAAGGCCAGGCAGAGTTTATTGTTGCCAAACACCGAAATGGGGGCTTAGACAATATTCGACTTAAATTTATCGGCCACCTCGGAAAATTTGAGGATTTAGATAGCTTTGATTCCCCTTTTGAATTTCAATCTAAAATGAACCCTGAAGATACTGCCATACCAAATAGCAGTTTACCGGATCCCGATGATGTTTTTGGGGATGCGGATGATCAGGAAGAAGATCCATTCTAAGAATCAATATCATAACGCATCAAAAAATCAGTCTGCGGGTCACTTCCCAGCTGAAAACAATGAGATCCAAAGGTGACAAGCCCTTTTTTTTGATAAAATTGTAAGGCGCTTCTATTTTTTTCCCAAACCCCTAACCACAGCATTCTATATCTTTTTTCTTTCCCTATTTGAATGGCTGCTTCAAAAAGTTCAGTTCCCAGTCCTTTATTTTGATATTCTTTAAGTAAATAGATGCGTTCTATTTCAAAGGCTTGATTATTAAGAACATTTTCTGTTTGTGCGTTATCAAAATTCAGTTTTAAATACCCTGCCATTTGTTTCTTATAGGTTGCGAAAAAAAAAGATGAAAAGGGATTGTTTAGTTCCTTTTTTAATTGCCTTATACTCATTTTTGCTTGAGATAAGCTAGGAGATCTTCTTTTTTATTTTCTGCTTCAAAAGTCTCTTTAAATGTTTCTAAAGAGAGGTAGTGTAATGACCTTATTTCTTTTTCAAATACTGGAATGAGCTGTAATCGAGCCGTTTTCACTGGTGCTTAAATAGAAATTCCTTTCCCAATTAGTGCTTTTTCGAGCTGTTCAGGGTTTTTAAATTGAATGGTATTTATTCCCAACTCACTTGCCGCTTCAATATTTCGTTGATTATCATCAATAAATAAAGATTCAGCAGCCTTAATTTCAAAACGTGACAGCGTAAGTTCATAAATAACTTTATAAGGTTTACGCATTTTTTCAGTTCCTGAAACAACAATACCCTCAAACCAATGCAAAAATTCATAAAGTGCAAGAGCCCTAGGGAAGGTTTCTGCACTCCAATTTGTTAAGGCAACCACTTTATAATCAGGATGGGCCACTAATTTTTCAAGTAGGGCAACCGTTCCTTCAATAGGTCCTACAAGCATTTCTTCCCAGCGGCCATAATACATACGAATCCATTCTTCATACTGCGGAAAACGCGCGACTAAATCTGCTGTAGCTTGAGCTAAAGGATAACCCGCATCCTGATTCTCGTTCCAATCAAAAGTGCAAATTTCATTGAGAAACCAATCCACTTTTTTTTTATCCCCCTCAAATACATTGAGATAAAGCTTTTCGGGTTTCCAGTCTATAAGTACACCTCCTAGATCAAAAATGATATTTTTTATCGCGCTCATAATTCTTCTTTTGTTTGTTGACCTGTAGCCATTAAAAAGGCTTTTAAAAAAGGATCAATTTGTCCATTCATGACAGCCTCTACATCAGTCATTTCATACTGAGAACGTACATCTTTTACTAATTTGTAGGGATGCATGACATAGTTGCGTATTTGAGAACCCCATTCTATTTTCTTTTTTGAAGCTTCAATTTCATCCCGAGCGGCCATTTTTTTCTGTAGCTCTATTTCATAAAGTTGAGATCGAAGTAATTGCATGGCTTTATTTTTATTTTCCAATTGAGATCGAGTTTCAGAATTTTCAATTATAATTCCAGTAGGGTGGTGGCGAAGGCGTACAGCTGTCTCTACTTTATTTACATTTTGGCCACCTGCACCACTGGCACGCATGGTTTCCCATGTATAATCTGCAGGGTTGATCTCGATTTCTATACTTTCATCTACTAAGGGATAGACATAAACAGAGGCAAATGAAGTATGTCGTTTGGCATTACTGTCAAAAGGCGAAATTCGGACTAAGCGATGTACCCCATTTTCGCCCTTAAGCCAGCCAAAGGCATAAGCCCCCTCGATTTCTAAGGTAACCGTTTTGATACCCGCCACATCCCCAGGTTGATGATTGAGTTCTTTTAGTTTACAGCCTTTTCTTTCTCCCCACATCAAATACATTCGCATCAGCATGGAAGCCCAGTCACAGCTTTCAGTTCCTCCAGCACCTGCGGTTATTTGAAGTACAGCGCTCAGGTCGTCGCCTTCTTCAGAGAGCATATTACGAAATTCTACTTCTTCTAATTTCGAAAGTAATTGTTGGTAGTGGGTGCTCACTTCTTCAATCGAAGCATCACCACTTTTTTCAAATTCCATCAAGACTTCCAAATCTTCAATGCCCTGCTTTATTGACTGATAATCTGTCACCCATTGTTTTAAAGTCCTTAATTGCTTCATATGAAGCTCTGCTTTTTTGGGATCATTCCAAAAGTCAGGGGCAAGGGTTTTTTCTTCTTGATTTTGAATTTCTATTTCTTTGGCATCAATGTCAAAGATACCGCCTTAAGGCGACCAGGCGTACCATTACATCTTTATACTGCTCGTTGCTTATCATATTCTCGCTTTCTACAAAAATAGGAGAAATAAAGCCTCGTGGATCGCTCTAAAGGAAAAAATAATTTTTCTCTGATCTTGGTTAATAAATTTCATGCCTCATAAAAATAGGTCTCAATTGTTTTTACTAGTTTTAGCTTAACTAAAATTGAATACTATGAATCGGTTTTACAGTTTAGCGATTGGATTTTTACTCTTTTTTTGCGCACAAGCTCAGTCTAAAAAAAGCAAAAATCCCCAAATTCAAAAGCCCTCACTAATAACACAAACAACTGCTTATCAGGGTTTTTTTGATTTTTATTATGATGAATCTACAGACAAAATTTATCTCAAAGTACCCCAAACTGAAAAGGAGTTTCTATATGTGAACAGTTTAAGTCAAGGGATAGGCAATAATGATATTGGATTAGACCGCGGACAGTTAGGCAATGAAAGGGTTGTTTATTTTTCAAAAGCAGGCAATAAGCTCTTGTTGGTTCAGCCAAATTTGCGATATCGTTCTACATCCTCGAACCCTCTAGAACTACGATCTATCAAAGAAGCATTTGCAAAATCGGTCCTTTTCGGTTTTCCTATTATTGAAACTATAGGGGAAGAATATCTGATTGATTTAACACCTTTTTTACTCCAAGATGCCCATGGCGTAAGCAAACGATTAAAACAGCTTAAAGAGGGCAATTATCAAATAGACAAGAGTCGTTCAGCGGTCAATTTAGATCGAACCAGGGCCTTTCCGCTCAATATAGAAATGGATCTATTACTGACCTTTAGCGGCGAGAGTACTGGGCGTTTACTGCCTTCGGTAACACCCACCCCAGATGCCGTTACAGTACATCAACATCATTCATTTATCGCATTACCTGATAATCAGTATAAGCCGCGGGCTTTTGATCCCCGTTCTGGTGCCAATGCCATGACTTATTACGATTATACAACTCCTGTAACGAGCCCGACAAAAAAGCAAGTGATCTACCGCCATCGGCTAGAAAAAAAAGAGCCTTCTGCCGCCCTAAGTGAGGCGGTAACCCCCATTATCTACTACCTTGATAATGGAACGCCAGAACCCGTTCGTTCGGCTTTATTAGAAGGAGGAGTCTGGTGGAATCAAGCTTTTGAAAGTATAGGATTTAAAGACGCCTTTCAGGTAAAAATACTCCCAGATGACGCAGACCCTTTAGACGTCCGCTATAATGTTATACAATGGATTCATCGTTCTACCCGAGGGTGGAGCTATGGCGCAAGTATAGCCGATCCTAGGACAGGTGAAATAATTAAAGGCCATGTTAGCTTAGGGAGCTTGCGTATCCGTCAGGATTACATGATTGCGTTAGGACTAACTGAAGCTCCATTTGCGGGAGGGGCTGAAGTAAGTGATGAAGCGTTAGCCCTGGCATTGGCACGTATTCGTCAGCTCTCAGCACATGAAATAGGTCACACCTTGGGTTTTGCCCATAATTTCGCGGCAAGTGCTAAAAATCGTACTTCCGTGATGGATTATCCGCATCCATATATTGAACTTAATGAGGGTAAAATTGACTACAGCCAAGCCTATGAAACAGGGATTGGAAACTGGGACAAAGTAAGCGTTGCTTATTCCTATAGTGATTTTTCTGAGGGTACAAATGAAACAGAAGCACTTAATGAAATTATAGAAAATAGTGCCCGTGAGGGTCACCGTTTTATTAGTGATCGCGATGCACGACCCTTAGGGAGTGCACACCCTAAAGCACATCTTTGGGACAATGGCACTTCTGCCTTTGAGGAGTTAAATCGGCTTATACAGATTAGAAAACACGCCTTGGCACATCTCTCTTTAGACCACCTTCGCCAAGGAGAGCCTTATAGTTCCTTAGAAGATCGAATGGTGCCGATTTATTTATTACACCGTTACCAAATTGAAGCAGTAGCTAAAATGATTGGGGGCGTAGATTATGATTACGCAGTAAAAGGGGATATAAATTATAAAACAACCCCTGTTGAGTCGACAAGCCAGCGCAATGCACTCTTGGCTTATCTTCAAGCACTTCATCCAGAAAATTTACAACTCCCTAAGCAGCTCAGAACAGTACTTCCGCCGCGTTCTTTTTCTAACCCAAGAACGAGAGAAAATTTTCTTTCGCAAACAGGTGTCACTTTTGATTATTTGGGAGTCGCACATAGTTTAAGTAATTCATTATTGGCGCTTTTACTGCATCCTGAGCGTGCCAATCGACTGGTAGCGCAATACGGGTTTGATTCGAATCAATTAGGGTTTGAAGAAGTGCTCACCCAATTGAGCAATACACATTTTAAAATAAGATTCCGCGAGGACCATCAGCAACAGCTTAGCGAATTGGTAAAAGCTAATCTTTTAAAGCAACTCATGCACTTGGGACAGCATCCCAACGCCAATGCACTTGTCAAAGCCCATATTCATGAGGAACTTGTACGTTTGGATCAATGGCTTGCTGGGCAAGAGGATTTGAGTTTTGGTGAATACTATCGTGGACTAATCGATCACTATTTTGATGATCCAGAAGACTTTGTTCCTCCTGTTTCAAATCGTCTCCCAGACGGCTCACCCATCGGACAATTTTCATGTGACAACTAATAAATGGAAGTAAATCTAATTAGTGATACTGTAACCAAACCTACCCCTCAGATGCTGGAAGCAATGTTTGCAGCACCAGTAGGGGATGATGTTTTTAAGGAAGATCCCTCTGTCAATGCACTCGAGGAGGAGGTGGCTCAACTTTTCGGTAAACAAGCGGCTTTATTTTTCCCTTCAGGGACCATGACAAACCAGACAGCCATTAAAATACATACCCAACCTGGCGATCAAGTAATCTGCGACCATTTCTCTCATATTTACCACTATGAAGGGGGCGGTGCTAGTTTTAACTCTGGAGTTTCCTGTCGTCTGATTCAGGGTGATAGGGGAAGAATTACAGCCACACAAATTGAAGAAGCCATAAATCCTCCTGATTTTTACCACAGTCCAAAATCTTCTTTAGTCAGTTTAGAAAATACAACTAATAAAGGGGGAGGAGCGGTCTATGACATTGAGGAATTAAAAAAAATAAAAATGCGCTGTGAAGCACACAATTTGGCTTTACACCTAGATGGTGCACGTCTTTGGAATGCTTTAGAAGTTACACAAGAATCCCCTAAAGCCTATGGTGCATTATTTGATACACTCTCATTATGCTTTAGTAAAGGCTTAGGCTGTCCAGTTGGATCTGTCTTGGTGGGTTCTAGTGAAGCAATAGAAAGTGCACTAAAAATCAGGAAAATCTTAGGGGGTGGAATGCGTCAAGCGGGCTATTTAGCAGCTGCCGCCTCCTATGCGCTCACCCATCATAGAAAAGACCTTAAAAATGACCATCAAAAAGCAAAAGAAATTGCAGCTGTATTGCAAACACTCCCATTAGTTGACCACATAGAACCCGTTCAAACAAATATTGTGATTTTTGCTTTGAAACCCCAACAGGATGAAACAAAATTCATTCTGCAGATGAAAGAAAAAGGGATTTATTTTATAGGCCTTGGGAAAGGTAAATTAAGAATGGTAACACATCGCGACTATACCGAGGCACAACATGACTACTTGTTAACAACTTTAACCAAATTGAATGAAGATGAACGCTTATAAATTGATCTTTATGCTGATTTTTACACTCGTATTTTCAGCCTGTAAAAAAAGTATTCCAATGGACTTTGATACCACTTTAGAGCCCCCAATTGCCGAAAAAATACCCTATCAGCTTAAAAAACACGAAGACATCCGAATAGATTCTTATTATTGGATGCGGGAAAGAACCAATCCTGAGGTCATTGACTATTTAGAACGAGAAAATGATTACTATAAAAAAATGACTCGTGATACTGAGGATTTTAAAGCAGATCTTTTTGAAGAATTAAAAAACAGAATTAAAGAAGAGGATAATTCAGTTCCTTATTTTTTTAATGAGTACTGGTATATTACCCGTTATGAAAAAGGCAAACAATACCCGATTTATACCCGAAAAAAAGATTCTTTAACAGCTCCCGAAGAGATTTTATTTGACTGTAATGAACTGGCAAAAGGCTATGATTATTTTCGCTTGGTAGGCCTAAATGTAAGTCCAGACAATACAAAAGTTAGTTATGGCATTGACACTAAATCCCGCAGACAGTATACGCTCTATGTAAAAGACCTTATTACTGATAAGGTTTTGGATACAAAAATTGAGAATACTTCAGGTGGAACAGCCTGGGCTGCTGACAGTAGACACTTCTTTTATACCTATAATAATGAGGAAACACTACGCTCAGAAACCATTTACAGGCATGATATTGAAGCGCCCCTTAAGAAAGACGCACTTATTTTTCACGAATCTGACGAAACCTTTTCTGTGGGTGTAAGCGAGACTAAATCCAGTGCTTATATTATTATTAGTTCTTATAGTACACTTACTTCAGAACAACGTTTTCTTCCTTCCTCCGATCCTTTGGGGGATTTTAAAGTAATTCAGCCGAGAACTCGAGGCTTGGAATACAGTGTTGCAGATTATGAAGACAACTTTTATATACTGACTAATCACCAAGGAGCCAAAAATTATAAAATAGTAAAAGCACCGATAGCAACCCCAGACAGTAAATCCTGGGAAGATCTGATTCCCCATGATGAAAACATCCTAATTGAAGATTTTGAGCTTTTTAAAAACTATTTTGTTTATAGTAAGCGAGAAAATGGACTCACTTCTATTCGAATTCAACGCTGGGATGGTTCTGAAGACTATTTATTACCTGTTGAAGGGGAGACCTATAGCCTATATGGAGCCTATAATCCAAGCTTTGATACAGATAAATTTAGATATGGCTATACTTCTTTGCGTACACCAAGGTCTGTTTTTGAATTTGATATGGAAACGCGAGAACAGCAGCTTTTAAAACAACAGGAGGTTGTAGATAAAGAATTCAAGCCTGAAAATTATGTGGAACAACGCATTTGGGCTACTGCACGAGATGGGGTAAAAGTGCCTGTATCAATGGTTTATCATAAAGATACTGAGCTCAATGAAAACACTCCTTTTTACTTATATGCCTATGGTTCTTATGGTGCCACAATAGACCCCAGTTTTTCAAGTAGCAGATTAAGTCTTTTAAATCGTGGCTTTGCTTTTGGAATTGCCCACATAAGAGGAGGGGAGTACCTTGGGAGACAATGGTATGACCACGGTAAATTATTTAAAAAGAAAAATACTTTTACTGATTTTATTGATGTATCTCAACATTTAATCGATTCAAAAATGACAAGTCCTCAGCATTTACATGCTGTAGGAGGCTCAGCAGGCGGATTATTGATGGGAGTTGTAGTAAATGAAGCAGCAGCACTCTATCGTAGTGTGATTGCCGCAGTACCCTTTGTAGATGTGATCACAACCATGCTAGATGAAAGTATTCCACTTACTACTGGAGAATATGATGAATGGGGAAATCCAAATGAAAAAGACTATTATGACTATATGCTTTCCTATTCCCCCTATGACAATATAAAAGCCAAAGCTTATCCCAATATGCTAGTCACTGCAGGTTATCACGATTCGCAAGTTCAGTATTGGGAACCGGCAAAATGGGTAGCAAAATTAAGAGAATATAAAAAAGATGACAATGTATTGTTTTTAGATACAAATATGGATGCGGGACACAGTGGTGCATCTGGGCGATTTGATGCGTTAAAAGACACTGCAAAGCAGTATACATTCATCCTTCAACTGGAAGGGAAATTAGACTAATTTTTTTTATTAAATTTGCAACACCTTATTAGATTAACAATATGGACCATTCGTTGAATACCTATCAAAATATAATCGAGTTGATAGGTAAGACCCCACTAATAAAGTTAAACGCTAGTGTAGTGGATTACGAGGGTCAGTTTTTTGCAAAATTTGAAGCTTTTAACCCTGGGCATTCAAATAAAGATCGAATAGCCATACATATTATAGAAGAGGCAGAACGTCGTGGTATAATTAAACCGGGTGATACTGTAATTGAAACAACCTCAGGAAATACTGGGTTTAGTTTGGCAATGGTTTCCCTGGTTAAAGGATACAATTGTGTATTGGCAGTTAGTTCAAAATCTTCTAAAGACAAAATAAATATGTTGAGCTCTATGGGCGCTCAGGTTCATGTTTGTCCAGCAAATGTTCCTACAGATGACCCTCGCTCGTATTACGAAGTAGCCAAGCGTTTACATGCTGAAATTAAAGAATCAGTATATATAAATCAATATTTTAATGAGCTTAATGTAGATGCACACTTCCGCTCTACAGGGCCAGAGATTTGGGAACAAACAAAAGGCAAAATAACCCACCTAGTCGCCAGTAGTGGTACAGGGGGTACGATTTCAGGATGTGCAAAATATTTAAAAGAACAAAATCCTGATATTCAAATAATCGGGGTTGATGCTTACGGCTCTGTATTAAAAAAATACCATGAGACCAATGAATTAGATCCTGATGAAATCTATCCATACCGGATAGAGGGATTAGGTAAAAATCTTATTCCTTCTGCCACCCATTTTGATCTTATTGATCATTTCGAAAAAGTAACCGATGAAGACAGCGCCCACAGAGCACGTTTTATCACACGTTCTGAAGGGATGTTTGTAGGCTATACTTCAGGGGCAGCCCTACAGGCTGTACACCAGTTGTCTTCAGAAAAATATTTTGATAAAGACAGTGTCGTAGTTGTCATCTTTCCTGACCATGGCTCCAGGTATATGAGTAAAATCTACAGTGAAGACTGGATGGCTGAACAAGGTTTTTTTGACGCAGACAACGAGCCACACCAAACAATAGAATATATTAATGACCAATCTTCAAAGAAATGAGAGATTTATTTGAAAGAATTCATGAGAATAAAGGACCCTTAGGAAAATGGGCATCCCAAGCAGAAGGTTATTTTGTATTTCCCAAATTAGAAGGACCTATTTCTAATAGAATGAAATTCAAGGGGAAAGAAGTGATTACTTGGAGTGTTAATGACTATTTGGGTTTAGCCAATCTACCAGAAATAAGAAAAGCGGATGCAGAGGCAGCTGCAGAATATGGCTCAGCATATCCAATGGGTGCGCGAATGATGTCAGGTCATACCGATCTTCATGAGCAATTAGAAAAAGAATTAGCTGCCTTTGTAGATAAAGAAGCCGCTTATTTGCTCAATTTTGGATATCAAGGAATTTTATCTACTGTTGATACTTTGGTGAGCAAAGATGATGTGATTGTCTATGATGTTGATGCACACGCTTGTATCGTAGATGGTGTGCGCTTGCATTTGGGAAAACGTTTTACCTACAAGCACAATGATGTTGAAAGTCTTGAAAAGAACTTACAGCGTGCAACAAAGGTAGCAGAGCAGACTGGAGGTGGAATTTTGGTCATCTCTGAAGGGGTTTTTGGCATGCGAGGAGAGCAAGGAAGGCTTAAAGAAATTGCGGCACTTAAATCCAAATACAATTTCCGATTTTTAGTAGATGACGCTCATGGTTTTGGTACTTTGGGCGAAAATGGAAAAGGGGCAGGTAATGAGCAAGGGATACAAGATCAAATTGACGTCTATTTTGCAACTTTTGCTAAATCAATGGCATCTACCGGTGCTTTTGTAGCTGCTGATCAAGAAATTATTGATTATTTGAAGTACAATATGCGCTCTCAAATGTTTGCAAAATCGCTACAAATGCAACTTGTCAAGGGCGCCTTGAAGCGATTAGACCTATTGCGTAATCGTCCAGAACTAAAAGCGAAGCTCTGGGAAAATGTAAATGCACTTCAAAATGGTTTAAAGGAGAAGGGATTTGATATTGGTACTACACAAAGCTGTGTTACTCCAGTATACTTAAAGGGAAGCATTCCTGAGGCTATGGCTTTGGTAAAAGATTTACGCGAAAACTACGGAATCTTTTGTTCTATTGTCGTTTATCCCGTGATTCCTAAAGGATTAATTTTATTGCGTCTGATTCCTACAGCCACCCATACTTTAGAAGATGTACAAATTACACTTGATGCCTTTGCAGGGATCCGCGAAAAATTAGAAAACGGGACTTATAAAAGGCTTTCTGAAGCTGTAAAAGCCGTTTAATCAGCGTTAGTCATTCAGCATAACGGGCATTACGAGCAAGGTAATGTCTTCCCCTTCTTTTAGTTGATCCATAGGTGTAAGAAGTCCCGCTCTATTAGGCAGTGACATTGAAAGCTTAACTTCAGAACAGTCCATATTATTGAGCATTTCGATTAAAAATCTAGAGTTAAACCCAATTTGCATATCATCACCCTGATAGTCACACTCCAGGCGTTCTTCTGCACTATTGCTGTAATCAAAATCTTCAGCGGAAATATGGAGTGATGCTCCTGCTATTTTTAAGCGAATCTGGTGGGTGGTTTTATTGGAGAAAATACTTACCCGACGTACAGAATTTAAAAACAATTCACGGCTCACATGCATTTGATTAGGATTTTCCTTCGGGATAACGGCCTCATAATTTGGATATTTACCATCAATGAGCCTGCAAGTGAGAAGTGAGTCCCCAAAAGCAAATTGAGCATTGGTTTCATTATAATGAATGTGAATTTCGTCTTCTACACCTTGTAAAATGCCTTTGAGTAACTGCAAGGGCTTTTTGGGCATTATAAATTCGGAAGTTGCTTCTGCAACGCTGTCTGTTCTTGTGTACTTTACAAGTTTATGCGCATCTGTAGCTACAAAAGTGAGTCCCGTATTTGAAAATTGAAAGAAAACCCCGCTCATTACAGGCCTTAAATCATCATTGCCACTCGCAAATAAGGTGCTATTAATTGCGGTATGTAAAAGAGAAGAGGGTACAGTTGTTTTTTTTGAGTCAGTAATTTGAGCTGCTTTTGGAAATTCTTCACCAGGAACATAGGCTACGGCATATTTACCATTATTTGCACTAATCTCTACTGTATTTTTTTCAGTTTTTAAAAATGTGAGCGGCTGATCTGGAAATGTTTTTAACGTATCTAAAAGCAGACGGGCAGGTAATGCCAATGCGCTATTACTTTCAGATTCCACACCCAGTCGTGTAGAAAAGGTAGTTTCCAAATCAGAAGCTGAAAGCGTTAAGGTGTTGCCATTAAGCTCAAAGAGGAAATTATCTAATATAGGGAGTGTATTAGTTGCATTAATCACCCCGCCTAGCATTTGAAGCTCTTTGAGAAGTGCAGCGCTTGATACTATAAATTTCATTTATATAAGGATTTTGATCTATTAAAAGCACCCCTTCCAAATGGCTTATTAAATCAGGAGTACTAATCAAAGATATTTGAAATGCTTTGATTGGGAAAACAAACTTATTAACAGTATAAGGGATTATTGTTTACTTCTTCCTCTTTGGTAAAACCAACCCAAACCCAGTGTAAATAAGAGGGGAAGTAGCAGCATTAAAAGCTTGATGCTCAAACTTTTTGCTTTAATTTTTTGTATATCGATATAAGCTAATTTCCACTCTTTTTGACGGGTAGAGAGTCCGTCAAGATTCCCAGTAAGGTAGTGGATAGCGTTTACTAATAGTTTTTTATTGTCATAAAAGTTATTGGTCCATTTATCGTAGCCCAGCTGGAGTGGCGCCCCTTTATCTACCTGATTTTCTCCCATATTTCCATCCCCAAAGACAATCATTTTTAGTGCCCCTTGGTCAAGGTGTGCCTCATTCTGAAAGGGATTTATTCGATTTTTAAATAAGGAGTTTGATTCACCCTCTACAAGTAAGCCAATTATTTTTGAAGGCTCATTGTAGGTATTGGGTTTAATTTTTTCTGAGGCCTGCTCTAAAGAAATAACAGCTGGAATACCAGTAGTAGCCGTATATTCAGAACTTTGAAGCAAAATTGTTTTATCTAAATCTGATGTAAGTGTATCTAGAGCACTTGAAAATTGCATCCATATAGGTCCGATTTTGTCACCGATTAAAGAGGGCTCAGGTTTTTGAAGCGGATAATAAGGCCAAGGATAAGGTAAATATTGAGTATTGTTTTCGGATCCACTTGCTAAAACAATTGGGGCGCAATATAAATCGCGAATTAAGCTTTTATTAATCCGAACTCCCTGATAAAAAAAATAGTCATCTAAATTTAGTTCTAGTGGAAGACCATATGATTTTCCACTTGTATTAAATAAGCTGTCTCTATTGATTCCAACTCCATTCAATAGCCATAGAATACGGCCTCCCTGAAGTGAATATTGATCTAAGATGTATTTTTCTTCTTGGGAAAAAGGGGTATTCGGATTGCTAATTAGGAGTGCTTTATAGCGGGTTAGATTATCTAAATGCTTCTTATAAGGGAGCGCTCTATTTTGTAAGTCCACAGTGCTGATACTATAGTAGGGTTGGAGTGACTGAAGAAGGTCAGCAAGTTTGAAGGACTCGGAAGTTTGATGCGAGGTCAGAACAGCAATTTTTGACTTTTCTTTTAATGTGACTTTGTAAATACCGTCAGAAATTAAATATTCTATCTCTTGCAACGAACGACTTATTTTGTCTTGGTCCGTATCTCCTAATTGCTTGTCTAAGAGTGAAATGAGTTGTGAAGAGTTACCATAATTAATAATCATCCAAGGAAAAACAAGCTGTTCTTTGCGCTGTCCTTCTTTATTTTCAATTACAATTTCAGGGGCCATACCGTATTGCAACATTTCTTTAATGACTTCTTCATCATTACCTACTTCAAATGGATTGTTATATTGAATAATAAGTTCGTCTGAATAAAATTCCAATTGCTTGAGAAAGAGATCCAATTCTCTTCTATAGTCTCGATATAAACCGGGTAGGTCGCCGTCTAAGAAGAGATCTATTCGTAAAGGCGCTTCGAGGCGTTTTAATTGATTTTGAGTAGTTTCAGAAAGACTATAGCGCTGGTCTGTAGACAAATCTACTCGTAAACCCATTCGCTCTCCTAAAAACATAAGTATGAGGGTGCAAACAAGTATTAGTAAGGGATGTTTTATAACACTCATTTCTATTGTCGCTTTTTTTGGATGAGTGTGATGCCAATATGAAAAAAGAGAGCGATAAAGCCTATAAAATAGGCGAGGTCGTCAAAACTCAAAACACCTCGGCTTAAGCCGTAGTAATGCAGAGAGGCCCCCAAATTATTAATCCATTGGTACCAAAATAAATCGTTTATTCCCTCAGCGAGATAAGACCACATATAAAATTGTGAAAAGCAAAGAAATAAGCCTGATAAAAAGGCGGCAACTTGACTTTGAAAAAGCAAAGAGGCGCACATACTACTAACACTAAATAAAAGGCCGAGTAGAAGCAGTGCTCCATAGCTGCTTAAAATGACCCCCCAGTCTAAATGATCGTTTGCTTGCAAAAGTTGTTCGAGAAAATAAGCATGCAAAAGGGTAGGTAAAAGGGCACTTATAAAAATTAAAAAAATGCCTAGTAATTTCCCAGCAAAAAGTTCATAGAGCTTAATGGGCTTTGTCATTAACAATTCAAAAGTTCCCAATGAAAACTCTTCAGAAAAACTCCTCATTCCTAATGCCGGGAGTAAAAAAAGGAAGAGCAGGGGACTCAGCTCAAAAAATGGTGTAAAGCTGCCAAGCTCAGAATTCATTAAATTAAAAGGGGTGTCAAAAAACCACAAACCCAGAGTAGTGAGTAAAAGATAGCCTCCAACAACAAGATAAGCTGTGAGTTGGCCAAAATACATTCGAAGTTCTCTTTTTGCTATCGTCCACATCATGATTCAAATTGAATACTGATAATATCTCTGTAATTTAAACCAAATAAAGAACTTGCACTACCTACCGTATTGGGATTACTCTTATATACAGCTAATTCAAGATGGCCAGCCGTATTAAATAACGCTAATTTTTTTCCGTCTTCTTCTCGATTTTCTTTGGGTTGACTAAAATCAATGGCCTCACTGTAACTACTATAAATTCGATTAAACTTCATATTGCGGGCGTGAATCGTAAAAGGACGTGACTTCCCTACTTCTTTAAATACTTTTTGGGTGATATTGGTAATTACATTACCGTAATTATCCACATAAATTACACTCCCTAAAATTTGATTTTGATCGGGATTGATTACGGGTTTCACATCGGTAAGCTCTTTTATTTTTTCTAAAGGAGTACCAATTACTTCAAGAGTTCCCTGACGCGCAATATGAGCGGCAACTTTTACAAAGACATCTAAAACGGGAAAAGAACTCACTACCGTTTTATGAATCGAAATTGCCACAATTTTTTCAGGAATAAGGTCTTCTTTTATAAGAGAAAAGATACCATTATCCGCCCCGATAAAAAAGTGACCCTCAAATTGCATGGCTAAATGAATATTTTCTGGGGTATATTCGGATTCCACGCCGACGATATGAATACTTCCTTTAGGAAAGGCTTTGTAGGCATTTTTTAGAATATAAGCGGTTTCTGATCTATTATAAGGACTTATTTCATGCGAAATATCAACAACTTCTACCGCGGGAATCTGATCGAATAAAGCAGCCTTAATAATTGCAATTGAATAATCTTTATGTCCGAAATCTGTCGTTAAAGTTACCAGGACCATAAAGTCATTTTTCTCTTATGATTTAAGTAAAAATATTCTACTTTTATAATCGACAGCAAGTGTCTCTAAACAAAAATAATTCTTTTTAACTGAGTAGCCTTTGAATGAAATAAAAATTGACTTAGCAGAAGTAAATCCGCAAGAATTTTTTGGTGAGCAAAACACAAATATCGCCAAACTCAGAACTTATTTCCCTAAAATAAAAATTATTGCCCGTGGCAATACACTCAAAGCTTATGGGGAAGAATCGATACTTACAGCCTTTAACCAACGCGTTGAAATGCTCATCGCACACTTTGGTAAATTTAATATGCTAAATGATGAAATTATAGAGCGTATAGTGCTTTCAGAAAATGGCGAAAATAAAAATCTGAACGGGGGTACTGAAATCCAAATTCTTCACGGAGTAGGAGGGCAAATTATTAAGGCAAAAACCTATAATCAGAAGCGTTTAGTAGAATCCATGCACAAAAACGATATGGTTTTTGCTGTAGGTCCTGCTGGTACGGGAAAAACATATACGGGCGTAGCACTCGCTGTAAAAGCACTAAAAGAAAAACAAGTAAAAAGAATTATTCTCACCCGCCCTGCAGTAGAGGCAGGAGAAAATCTCGGTTTCTTACCAGGAGATTTAAATGAAAAGCTTGATCCCTATATGCAACCCCTTTATGATGCCCTTCGAGATATGATTCCTGGGGAAAAACTTCAGGCTTATATTGAAAAAGGGACAATTCAAATAGCACCCCTCGCATTTATGCGTGGGAGAACATTAGACAATGCCTTTGTAATTCTTGATGAAGCACAAAATACCACCCATGCTCAAATGAAAATGTTTTTAACGCGGATGGGGAAAAATGCAAAATTTCTTCTAACAGGAGATCCAGGACAAATTGATCTTCCGAGACGGATGATTTCAGGCTTAAAAGAGTCGCTTTTAATTTTAAAAAATACGGCAGGTATCGAAATAATTTATTTGGATGATAAAGATGTAATCCGTCATCCGCTTGTAAAAAAGATTATAGATGCCTACAAAACAATAGAACACGATAACTAATGGCTCTCAATACATTAATGAAAACCAACTTAAAGTTGGAAGGTTTTGCTTCTAAATATACAGGAAAAGTCAGAGAAGTTTACCGGATGAAAGACAATCGGCTTATTATGATTGCTACTGATAGACTTTCTGCTTTTGATGTTGTTATGCCCAAAGGAATTCCTTACAAGGGACAAATTTTAAATCAAATCGCAACACAAATGATGCAAGCCACTGCTGATTTGGTTCCAAATTGGCTAGAAGCCACACCAGATCCCAATATCGCAGTAGGAAAATCATGCGAACCCTATAAAATAGAAATGGTGATTAGGGGATATCTTTCTGGACACGCGGCGCGAACCTATAAATCAGGCCAGCGCGTTTTGTGTGGGGTTACTTTGCCAGAAGGCATGAAAGAAAATGACCGCTTTCCTACTCCCATCATAACGCCTGCTACAAAGGCAGAAGAGGGCCATGATGAAGATATCTCTAAAGAAGCTATTATTTCTCAAGGGATAGTTGAGGAAAATGAATACGAGCAACTAGAATCTTATACGCGTGCTTTATTTGAGCGGGGTACAGAAATTGCAAAAAAACAAGGCTTAATTTTAGTTGATACGAAATACGAGTTTGGAAAAACAGCTGAAGGAGAGATTGTGCTCATCGATGAGATTCATACACCTGACTCTTCACGCTATTTTTATGAAGAAGGCTATTTAGACCGGCAAGAGAAGGAAGTCCCCCAAAAACAGCTCTCAAAAGAGTTTGTCAGACAATGGCTTATAAGCAACGGATTTCAAGGTTTAGAAGGTCAAATTGTGCCTGAAATGGATGAGGCACGGATTGCTTCTATCTCTGAACGCTATATTGAACTTTATGAAAAAATCACGGGTCAAAACTTTGAACGAATAGACCTGAGTAATATTGAAGAGCGGATGCATTCAAATTTAATGGACTATTTAAATAAATAGCCCTCAAAAAGAAAAACAGAGTTAATCTTTTAGCAGCTCATAGATTTCTGTTACGGAAGCATCAGCAGGAAAAGAAAGTGCGTTTTCATACTTTTTAAACCATGTAATCTGTCTTTTGGCATACCTTCTAGAATTTTTCTTGATCTCATTTACAGCTTCTTCTAGACTGCACGCATCCTCATAATAGCGAAAGAGTTCTTTATAGCCTACCGTTTGAAGTGGAGTCAGTGCTTTATAGTGAATTAATTCTTTAACTTCTTCCGCTAAACCATCGGCCATCATCTGGTCTACACGCGTATTAATTTTTTCATAGAGTAGTTTTCTTGGTCTGTGAAGGAGGACCATTTTAGCAATAAAATTTCTAGGCTCTTTTTTTTGACCAAGAAATGAAGAATAGGGTTGATCTGAAGCAATGCAAACTTCTAATGCTCTCAATAAGCGCACAGGGTTGCTTCGATCTATGCGCGCATAATGTTTTGGATCTTTTTCTCTTAGTAGCTCTTGGAGTCCATTTAAACCGTGGGTATTATAAAACAAACGCAGCTGGTTTCGAACTTCATCAGTGACCTCAGGGAACTGATCCAAGCCAAACATTACAGCATCCGCATACATCCCAGACCCTCCAACCATTATAACAGTATCTGTTTTTTTATATAATTGATCGAGTTTTTTAAGCGCTTCTTTTTCAAAATCAGCAACTGTATAAGGGGTATCAATCGATTTATTTTGAATAAAATGATGGGGTACAGTTGTTAATTCGTCTTCAGAGGGTACGGCCGTTCCGATTTTCATCTCCTTATAAAATTGCCTTGAATCACAAGAGAGAATTTCGGTATTAAATTTTTTGGCTAGGGCAATGCTTACTTTTGTTTTACCAACTCCAGTAGGTCCAGCAATATAGATTAGGGTTTTATTCGTTGACATCATTTAAGGGTTTTGAGCAGTGGTGACAATAAATGGCTTCCTCTTTGTGATTTGTTGTCATACAATGAGGACAGGCCTGTGTATTGGTGTCTGTTTCTTTTTTTTTGGTCATTTCGGCAGTTACGATTCCTGTAGGTACGGCAATTATCCCGTAGCCCATAATCATAATAAAAGAAGCCAATAGTTGGCCTAGGGGTGATTGTGGTGCGATATCTCCATAGCCAACAGTAGTCAGCGTTACGATACACCAATAAATACTTCTTGGAATACTTGTAAATCCGCTGCTTTCGTCTTCTATCAAATACATAAGCGTTCCAAAAATAATACACAGAACAAATACACTAAAAACAAAGACGGCAATCTTTCTCCGGCTTGATTTTAGGGCTTTTAAGAGGGTATTAGATTCACTAATATATTGGGTTAGTTTTAATATTCTAAAAACCCTAAGTAATCTTAAAGCCTTTAAGGCTACTAGATTATGAGTGCCAATAAAAAATAAAGACAGGTATTTAGGTAGGGTAGAGAGCAAATCTATAATCCCGTAAAAACTAAAAATATAATTTAAAGGTTTGGTCACACTAATGATTCTTAGAAAATATTCTATGGTAAAAAGTAGGGTGATAATCCATTCTGCTAGGTCCAGATAATCATGATATTGTGCATCAATAGCGGCCACACTTTCTAAGGCAACAAATACAACGCTTAGTAAAATAGTAATAAGAAGAAAAACATCGAAAAGCTTCCCTGCAGGCGTATCTGCTTCATAAATTATCTCATGTAATCGGTGTTTCCACTTTTTCATACTTAGGGCTTACTTAGTTCGCTTGTGCGCCTTCTAGAGCTACTAACTTAATATATTTTTTCTTTGTTAAAAAACTGCGAATTAATTTTTCAACATCTGGATTACTCTCCATACTGATCAATCTTGAATAGAGTTGCTTTTTACTTTTTATTTGATGATTTAATTCGAAATAGCCATACCCTTTGAAAAGAAAGTCTTCGATAAAAATAAAGGCTGATTCTCCTGTTTCTCTTCCTTTTAGAATTACTAGAAAATCAGAATAAGGATAACTAAAATACGCAATCAAAGTATTTATTTTTTCCTCATAATCCGCTGGTTTTTCCACTCCTATACAGGCACCTTTACAATTTTTTAATCCATATTGAAAGCAGGGGCCTGAACCTCGAGCTAAACTCGTTTGCTGAAGACAAATGCCAAACTCAATCGCCCATTTTTCCATATCTAATTTAGCCTGCTTTGCGTTTTTATATACACTCAAATACTGGTGTTCACGTTTAACCTGTTCTATACTCAGGATGGAATAGGGAGATCCGGGCACTACTCGTATCCCCATAGGAAAACTTCTATAACGCATTGCTTTATTTAATCGGGGAGCATTGATTTTTATCTCATTCTGCTCCTTTAAGAGTGCGATTAATTCAGCCCCTGTTAAAGCAAAACGAACTGCAGTTAATTGCTTTTGAATCAGTAACCCTTTTTTTGATTTTGAAGTGAGATGCGCCAAAACGCGCTTTTTAATATTATTGCTTTTCCCGATATAAAGAAGTTCATTATTAGCATTATAGAGATAATAGATCCCACTCTCTGTAGGCAATTCGTCTAAAAGGTCAAAATGTTTTGCTGCCACCTTATTGGGGTGCGCATTGCTGATTTGAGCTTTGAGAATTTTCTTTTCTAAGTCTTTTTCTAGGAGTAGTTCAAATAATTTTACTGTGACTTGTGCATCTCCTTGAGCGCGATGCTGATCCGCAAATGGAATGCCCAGATTTCGGACAAGTTTCCCCAGACTATATGCAGGCTCATCAGGCAAAAGAATCTGAGAGAGTGCTACTGTACAGAGTGATTTTCGATTGTATTTATAGCCCAAACGTCGAAATTCTGTCTGCAAGATTCGATAATCAAAAGCGGCATTATGAGCAACCAATATACACTGATCTGTAATCTCAATTATGCGCTTTGCAATTTCATGAAATTTGGGAGCATTTTGAAGCATTTTAGCTGAAATACCGGTGAGTTTCTGCACAAAAGGCTGTATTTCTTTTTGAGGATTTACCAGGCTGCTAAATTGATCGGTTATGCGCTCACCGTCATGCTGGTAAATGGCGATTTCAGTGATGCCCTCTTCGTCATATTTACCTCCTGTAGTTTCGACATCCAGTATCGCATACATACTTAATAATTTCGTCTTCCAAAAATTTTGCTCCCTACACGTATCATATTAGAACCACATTCGATAGCTAATGGGTAATCTCCACTCATTCCCATAGAGAGTGTGGTAAGTTTTGGCCATTTCTTTTTTGAGGCTTCAAATAGGGAGTTTAAAAATTTAAATTCTGAGGCGATCTGTGCTTGATCTTCAGTAAATGTGGCCATCCCCATAAACCCTATGACTTTAACATGACTCATCGATTCTGCAGCTTCTAAAACCGCATTTAACTGATCTGGTGGCAATCCAAACTTAGATTCTTCCTCAGCAATTCTTATTTGAATGAGACAGCGCTGAATGCGATTATTTTTAAGGGCTTGCTTTTGGATTTCTTGAAGTAGCTTTAGGCTTTCTACACCGTGAATTAGATCTACAAATGGAGCCATATATTTCACCTTATTCCGTTGTACATGACCAATCATATGCCATGAAATATCTTTAGGGAGTGCTTCCCATTTTGAAGCCATCTCCTGAATTTTATTTTCACCAAAAATGCGCTGACCCGCTTCATAAGAAGCTTTAATTTCAGCTACCGATTTGGTTTTGGAAACAGCAACAAGTCTGACATGTCCTGGAAGACTTTTGAGTAGTGAGCTAGTATTGGCTTTAATATCCATGACTAAATAGTAATTTCGACTAAAGTTTAAGCGTAAGAGGAGTTTATTTGATAAAAAAAAGCTACCCGAAGGTAGCTTTTAAACTGTTATTTATTGCTTATTGAGCAGCGCTCATACCTTGCTCAATTAAATCATAGAATTGATCTAATTTTGGAAGCACCACTATACGTGTTCTTCTGTTTTTGGCTCGGTTAGCAGCCGTATCATTATCGGCCACAGGAGCGTAATAACTTCTTCCAGCAGCAGTCATACGTGCAGGAGCTACTCCAAAGTCTTTTTCAAGTATGCGAACAACTGATGTGGCACGCCTTACTGATAGGTCCCAGTTGTCTTGTACACCTTCAATACTAATTGGTACATTGTCTGTATGACCCTCAACCATAAATTCTAATTCTGGTTTGTCATTCACAACTTGTGCAACTTTACCTAATACTTCTCTGGCTTTTGCAGTAACTGAATAGCTTCCACTTCTGAATAATAATTTATCAGAAATTGATACATAAACCACTCCTTTTTCAACATTTATTTCAATATCCTCATCGCTTAAGTTGCCTAAAACACCCTTGAGGCTTGTGACTAAAGCAAGTGTTACAGAGTCTCTTTTTGTAACTGCATCTTGCATACGCTGAATCTTAATGTCTTTTTCTTTCATACTTTCCAAAGACATCTCAAGGTTTTCTGCTCCTTTTTGAGAAAGCGTGGTAAGATTACCAATATTATTGATTAAATCTTGATTATTGGCTTTAAGAAACTGATTTTGCTCTGTCAGTGTTGCCAGTTGTGCAAGTGCAGCTTCCTTTTCCTCATTACAGCTATTTAATTTAACGGTAGCTGAATCAAGTAAATTTTTTGTGTTCTGTTGTAGTTCTTCAAGTTCAGTATATTTCTTTTGTGATACACAAGAGGACAAAAGAATACCTGATACTACTAAAGCGATCGCTTTTTTCATAGTGATGTTCTGTTTAAATTTTTATTTTACAAATTAACTGAATTTTATTTATAATTTTTATTCAAATCTTTGAAATTTAACCTCCTCAGCACAAAATAATCAAAAACTATATTTTTTCTCAAAAAATAGTGGGCTTTATTACTTGACTCCGAAGACCTCAATTTAGCATAAGAATTGAACATCTTATAAAACGCAAAATGGGCGCTTATTATTGCATAGGTATATTTAAAATTTAATTTCAGCAAATAATAGATGCCGATACCTCCATCTAAGAGTAATTTTTTAAATAAAACTGAATATAATTTTTTCTGTGGAAGGTTTTTAAGGCACATCAGTAATGAGTTGCGGTGGTTGAGAAAAACTTTTTGTGCAGAGGGGGGGAGAGTGGCAGCCCCAATATGATAGACTTTGGACTCACTAATCGCATAAATTGTCCCTCCCGAATTAAAAATTCTCCAGCACAGGTCAATTTCTTCTTGATGTGCAAAAAACCGTGCATCAAACCCACCTTGCTTCCAAAATGTCTGACTACGAATAACAAAACAAGCGCCACTGGCCCAAAATATAGGAACCTTTTCATGATACTGTCCGACGTCTTTTTCACATTTATGAAAGAGTCTCCCTCTACAGAAAGGGATGCCGAGTTCATCCAAATACCCGCCCGCGGCTCCTGCATATTCAAAATATGCCTTATTGCTATGACTAAGTATATGAGGTTGCACAGCTACGGCCGAAGGATTTGTTTGTAATTCAGTAATTAAGGGCGCTAGCCAATTTGGACTTGGCTCAATATCTGTATTTACAAGGGCGTAATAATCTGCCTTTACACTTTTCAAACCCTCATTATACCCTCCTGCATAGCCGAGATTTTCAGAAAGTGAAATACATGTAACGGTGGGATGTGTTTTTTGAACCCAGGCTACTGAACCATCAGATGAGGCATTATCAATTAAAACTATTTGAGCCTCGCCACTGTAGCGCAAAGTTTTGGGTAAAAACTTTTTTAATAGTGCAATGCCATTATAGTTTAATAAAACAACAGCCGTATTTTTCATATTTCGTTAAACTTGGGAAGTGTTTCGATAAAAGAATAGCGTTTGTTCTGATCATCCATCTTACAAAAGTAGTGATTCAATCCATTGGTCAACATCATATATTTGCTCTTAACTTCTAAGTTATAGCGCGCTATTTGATCGAATACTTTTTGATCAATTTTAACAGAAGGGGCTTTACATTCAACTAAAATTAAATTGCCTTTTTTAGGGTGTACCACCAGTATATCAATTCTTTTTAGGGTTTGGTATACACGAATCTCATTTTCTATACGCACCCAAGAAGCAGGACAGGCAAGGAAGTCAATAAGATAGTTTATACAGTGTATTCGAACCCATTCTTCAGGGGTGCATAAAAGCCATTTTTTACGAATCGGATCAAAAATATAGGGTTTATTTTCCTTATTTTTGAGGGAAATAGTTGAGGGAGGAAAATTGAGTTTCTCCATACTGTAAAAGTGCAATTAATTTTTAAATATGCAGGCGTTCTTTTCGTTACTTTCAAAAATAGAAAAGGGTCAATATGCACCTATTTACTTACTTTCAGGCACTGAACCATACTATATAGACGCTTTATCGAATGCTTTAATTAAACAATTAGTCAACGACCAAAATCGTGATTTTGACTACAGTTTATTGTATGGAAAAGAAACAAATGCAGCTGAAATCATTGAGGTCGCTAAGCGTTTTCCCATGCTTTCATCCTATAACTTGGTCGTGGTGAAAGAAGCACAGCAGGTCCCTGCTTCTTCATTCGAAGAATTGACACAGTACGCAGCTCATCCTGCTTCTGAAAGTATCGTCGTATTGTGCTATAAATACAAGACTTTTGACAAGCGAAAAAAACTATATAAAGCAATAGAACAAAAGGGAGAAGTATTTACTGCACAACCACTTTACGACAATCAAATACCGCAGTGGATTAAAGAACATGCCCATTCATTAGAACTCAAGCTTACACCAACTGCCGTTGAACTCTTGTCAACTTATGTAGGGTCCAATTTATCTCGACTTTCCAGTGAGCTCAAAAAAATAAAATTGGTTGTAGAGAAGGGAGCACTGATTGATGAACAAGCAATTGAATGCTATGTAGGGATCAGTAAAGAATTTAATAGTTTTGAATTGCAAAAAGCCATAGGAGTAGGGAATTTTTCGCAGGCCTTTCAAATCATCCAATACCTTTGTCGAAATCCAAAGGCAAATCCTTTAGTACTGATCTTATCCTCTTTGCATGCTTATTTTCAAAAGTTATTATTGCTTAAAGGCACTACTAATTCGAAACAAGTAGCCTCAAAATTGGGAATTTCACCCTATTTTTTAAAAGAGTATGAAGTCGCAGCGAATCGCTTTTCAATGCGGCAAATAAGTCAGGCTATGCACTTTATTTTTAAGGCAGATTTAAAAAGCAAAGGAATAGAGGGCACATCAAAAGGAAGCAAAGAACTACTCGAGGAACTTTTACTTCGGCTTTTTACGCTCTAGCTAGAGAGGGAATGCATTAGGGTCAGATTCATGCATCATTGCATATACTGCTTCAAAGATGTCGTCTTCTGAGGGTTTCGAAAAATAATCACCATCCCCTCCATAGGCAGGACGGTGCGCTTTTGCAGAAAGTAATACAGGACTACTGTCCAGTAAAGAAAAAGCCCCTTGTTTTTCTATGAGTTGTTGGAGTATATAAGAGCTTGCCCCGCCAGGGACATCTTCATCCACTATTAATAAACGACTTGTTTTTGAGATACTATTGCGGATTTCTTCCTTAAGGTCAAAAGGAATCAAAGATTGAGCATCAATCACTTCCACTTCGATACCAATCTGGGACAAGCGCTTTGCTGCAGCCTCTAAAATTCTTAGCGTAGAACCATAGGATACGGCGGTCAAGTCAGAACCTTCACGGAGAACTTCTATTTGGCCTAGTGGCACGAAAAAAGCACCTAAATTTGAAGGGAGTTGCTCTTTAAGGCGGTAACCATTTAAAGATTCTACTACGATTGCGGGCTGTTCTATTTCTAAAAGCGTATTATAAAAACCGGCCGCCTGTGTCATATTTCGAGGCACTAGGAGGTGAATCCCTCTTAATAGATGCATCATGCCCCCCATGGGAGAGCCCGAGTGCCAAATGCCTTCCAGTCGGTGTCCTCTGGTTCTTATAATTAAGGGCGCTATTTGCTGTCCTACAGTACGATAACTCATTGTAGCTAAATCATCGCTTAATATTTGAATACAATATAATATATAATCTAAATACTGTATTTCCGCAATAGGGCGAAGCCCTCGTAAAGCCAAACCAATCCCTTGACCTGCTATAGTCGCTTCTCGAATTCCTGTGTCCGAAATTCGTAGTTCGCCGTATTTTTTTTGAAGGCCTTCTAATCCTTGATTGACATCTCCAATTTTACCTACATCTTCACCGAAGAGTATTAAATTATCGTGCTTTTTGAGTAGGGCATCAAAATTGTCTCTAATTATCACACGACCATCAACGGTCGAACTATCTTCTGCATATTCAGGGGGCACCCCTTTGAATTTAATCAGTTCTTCTTTAGAAACCGTATAAAGGTGCGATGATATTTTGTTTTTCATCACAGTAGTCAATTCCTCAAGCCAATTTTCAAAATCCTGCATTTTAGGGTCAGGATAATTCACTAAAACATGCTTGATTCTTCGTGCTGCAGCAATAATATCTTTATAGCCCAACTCTAAGACACCTTTGAGATCGGAATAAATTTTTTGTATTTCAGGAGCATTATGGGTTACCTCTTTAAGTTGAGGGGAGTAGCTTTCAAGCTTCTCTTTTTCTTTGTGTATGGGCGACTGGTATGCCTCCCAAGCAGAACGCCTTGCTGCCCTTACTTCTTTTACAGCCGCTTCTTCTAATGCTTCAAGATCAGCTTCTTTAGCCAATCCCTCATTGAGTATCCATTCCCGCATTTTGACATTACAGTCATATTCTTTTTCCCATTCTAAACGCGCTTTTGTCTTATAGCGTTCATGCGACCCTGAGGAGGAATGTCCTAAAGGCTGAGTCAATTCAGTTACGTGGACTAGTACAGGAATATGTGCTTTTCTTGCCAATTGAGCGGCTTTGTCATATGCTTTAATCAAGGCTAAATAATCCCAACCTTTTACTCTGATGATTTCAATTCCATTTTGAGTAGCTGTACGTTGGAAACCTGCTAAGGCCTCGGAAATACTTTCTTTAGTGGTCTGTTCTCTATTGGAAACAGAAATCCCGTATTCATCATCCCAAATACTCATTACCATAGGAACCTGCATGACCCCAGCGGCATTAATCGCTTCAAAAAAGATCCCTTCACTGGTGCTCGCATTTCCAATAGTTCCCCAGGCAATTTCGTCGCCATTTCGTGAAAAATGATCCCTATTTTTTGTTTTGTGTGCGCGGTAGATTTTAGAAGCCTGAGCCAAGCCTAATAATCGTGGCATTTGTGCACCTGTAGGCGAAATATCTGAAGTGTGGTTTTTGTGATTAACTGCTTTGACCCATTCTCCGTTTTCTTTTCTTAAGGGAGTAGCAAAATGTCCTCCCATTTGACGGCCCCCAGACATGGGCTCCCTTGTCAAGTCTAAATCCGCATAAAGCGCAGAAAAGATATTGGATACAGTAAGTAAACCTTGTGCTAAAAGAAGGGTTTGGTCTCTGTAATAGCCCGAACGGTAATCGCCGTTTTTAAAGAAATGATTAAGAGCCAATTGAGGAAGCTCTTTCCCATCTCCAAAAATTCCAAACTTTCCCTTACCCGAAAAAACTTCTCTCCGACCTAGAATACTGCACTCTCTACTTAGTACAGCAAGACGGTAATCTTCTAATACTTTTTCTTTAAAAGCATTAAAACTTAGTTTAATTTCTTCTTCGGCAGTATTGATTTTCATCTTCCGCTGCAAAAATACAAAAAATAACGGTTATTTTACTGCGAACTATAACGAGACCTAGGCCTTATTTAAAACCACTTACGTGTAAATAAACTACTCAATGTACTCAGTCGAGGCGTGAAAATAAAACGAATTTTAGTATCGTATCCAGGCTGGGTTAAATCAAATCCATTTGAGGAATAGAGTGGAAAAAAAAGCTCAAAATAATCGGGAACCAAACTTAATTTGATACCCGAATCAAAATAAGTAACTGCTGGTCGATTTTGATTGCGCAGTATCCCTATATCACCATAGAACTCGATCCATTTCCAAATACCGATAGCACCGTTTATTGAAGCCATATAGTCATTGGCAGAAGATTCATTAAAAAAAGACTTAAAGCCTCCTTCTGCAGGCACAAATTGCTGACTGTAAATTCCAGTATCTTCGGAACGTCCCAAATAGTCGTAGCGGAAGAGATAGTCTGGTGAGCGATTCAGATTAAAATCAAAAAATTGGGTTTCTGTGGTATTGTGCCATAAGAATTTACCCATAAAAAAACGGAGTGAAAATTGACGCCCACTTGGATAGAGTTTTCTGTAATTGGTGCTGAAATAAATTTTACCAAATTTGTTTGAAATTTCAAGATTTGAATTTGTCGTAAATACATCGACCGCATCCGAATTATTATAACGGTGCAGCATACTTAAAACGCTGTAATCTGGAGTTACTTGAATTTCAGGGTCTCGGTCTCGAAAGACATTATACCAAGAGATATTAAAAAATTGACGCTTATTGGAACGCAGGTCCAGTGGTCTAAAATACATGGAAAAAGAGGGTTGTAAAGAAGTATAACGCAAGTTGGTATTGTAATGATAACTTCTCCCTGTGATAAAAACTTGATTTTGATAGTTTTTACTATCGTGATTCATAAACCGATATCGGGTTCTAAAAAACCCAACTAAGGCATTTTCTTTGATTGAATATTGGGGGTGAAAATCAATTTCAAAGGGTTGATTTTTAAGTCGCGTATTGTAAATACGCATTCCTGCAGTAAATCCGTCATAAGCATTAAAATCTGAAATGGGATGATAAAATAATTGATTGCGCTTCAAGTCTTCACTGTCACCATAAAATGTAAGTCTTAGGGGTTTGAGTCCTGAGGCGGATTGCAAATATTTCCAGTTATTGGATCGATTTTTCTCAGGTAAAAACCGGTTGGAATTGAGGGCAATAAAATCTGCTTCCCCAGGATTTAATTGTAGAATGGAATCTTTCCCTGAATGAAAAATCCATTCTTCTTTGATAATCTCATTGTCTTTTATGAGGTCGAGCTTATAGGGAAGAGGCTTTGCATTTTTTTCACTCACTGTGAAGCGAATAGCGTTAGGGGCTTTTATTACATTTTTAATAGAAAGGTCAAAGGCCTCCCGATCTGTAAGATAGGTATCGAAAAACCATTGGGTTTCTTTAGGGGTATTTGCTGCTACAATCTCTTTCAATGAACGACTCCCCCTAGCAATAGAGAATTCTTTAATACTCTCTTCCAATATTTGATCTCCTAAATATTTATCTAAATAATACAAACCCGATCCTGTATGGTAGGGAATGGCATAGGATTCATTTGATTTTGTAAGTTGGTCTTTACTGAGAATGTCTTCCTGCTGGTTATTGGCATGTTCTGTGAATTCAGCCATAAAAGAAAAACTTTCATTAAAACCAATTTTTGCTGCGCTGTAGGGTTTAAAAAGCGTAATACCCAAAACCTTGATTTTATTGAGATCTCCTAAAAACTTACTTCCTGGATAAAAGGCCTCAACAAATTTCATCATTACATAGGTTTGAATACCCCCTGTAATCCAATGATCTTTTCGCTTATTAATGACCAGTAATTCGTTTAAATAAGATGCCAGATAAGCTTTTATAAACCGTGTTTCATAGACAAAATCATCTGAAAAGGGATTTAAAAATGAAGGGGCTTGACCAATTCCTACTATTGGATTTTTGGCGTAGTCTTTTTGTAGTACGAGAAGTTTTTTAGTCGGCAATTCTGCCAAAATTGTCTTTGTAAACCGGTCTATTTTTTTGAGTGAGGATTCAAAATTTACTTCCGCATTCTTTGAAGGTAAAATATCCGTTAAAATCGAAAAATCTTCGCTTATTACAAGGGTTTCAAATTCATTTTTTAAGTCAAAGACAAACTCAGGGGCGAGCGTTTGTTGGTCTGCCAAAACGGTGGTTTTTAACTCGCCCGCAAAAACTGTACTAAGCTCCGTAAGATTACTGATTAGGTTGTATTCAGACGGGTAAGTCCAATTAAAACTGTAACTTCCAGGCAAACTACTATAGTCTCGAAATCCTAAATTACTATTTAATAACCACGCATTATTATACCGAGGTGCTACTGTGATAAAAAGGTTTCTTAAAAAAATTCTTTTAGCAGAATTAATGCCGATTCCTGTAAATTTATCATCTGGGATTTTCACCTGGTAATTTAAAGCTAAAACCAATTTTGCGCCGGGTTGCAATACCTCATTAAGTTCAACTTTTAAAATATCCAGTTGTTCGGTTAAACGCGACCATTTGCGAAGCGTGCTTGCTTTTATTGTATTGATTTGGGTAGCGCCGAGCCTGCTGTCAGCCGTAATATAGAAACTACGATTAAATTCATTTGCCAAATGATTGGCTAGGGGGGAGGGCGCACCTCGGTAGGAATTGGCCCAATCATACAAATAAAGGGTTGCTAGTGCTTCATTCGAGGTGTTTGTAAATTCAATAGTTTGGGAGACCAGCATCGTCTCTGCCTCACTATTTAATTCAATTTCAAATTGATAAGTTAGTTGTCCCCACAATTGGGATGTAACACCCAAAAGCGTAAAAATAACCCCTCTTAATTGTTTTTTATTCATTTAAAAATTCGGCTTGAAATTATCCTGCGCATAAAATTTACTCAGACACTCAATTACTTCAGCTTGGCTATCCACCAAACAAAAAGAATCTAAATCTTCGGGGCTTATTTTATTTTCTCTGACTAAAGTTTCTTTGATCCAATGGATTAAACCTTCCCAAAAGGCTTTTCCAACCAATATAATGGGGAATTTGGATATTTTATCAGTTTGAATGAGTGTCATGGCCTCAAATAACTCGTCTAAAGTACCCAAACCTCCTGGCATAACAATAAATCCTTGTGCGTATTTCACAAACATGACTTTACGCACAAAGAAATAATGGAAATTCATGAGTTTGTCCTGGTCTATATAAGGATTTGCATTTTGCTCAAAAGGCAATTCTATATTTAATCCTACAGAGGTTCCACCTGCTTTCTGGGCACCTCTATTGGCGGCTTCCATAATACCAGGCCCTCCGCCTGTAATGATTCCATAGCCTAAAGCGGCGACCCCCTCAGCAATTTCTACAGTGAGCTGATAGTCTGGATCACCCGCTTGAGTTCGTGCTGAACCAAAGATAGAAATACAGGGACCTATTGCGCTTAACTTTTCATATCCCTCTACAAATTCGCTCATGATTTTAAAAAGCGCCCAGGAGTCATTGGATTTGATTTCAGTCCAGTTTTTTATTTGCTTGTTTTTCATGTTACTACTGGATTAAAATGTGCTTCAATTTCTTTAGCGAGAAAGGGAGCAGTATGACTTTGTTTATTTTTAGTAAGTGCCTCAGGGCGACCACTAAAAATTAATTTCCCTCCTTTACGACCTCCTTCTGGACCAATATCAATAATATAATCTACCTGTTTGATGACATCTAAGTTATGCTCTATAATCAGTACAGTATTTCCTTTGTCTACCAATTTATTAAGCACATCCATTAATACTCTGATGTCCTCAAAGTGAAGCCCTGTAGTAGGCTCATCAAGAATATAAAAAGTTTTGCCAGTATCTTTTTTAGAGAGTTCACTTGCAAGTTTTATTCGTTGGGCTTCACCACCAGAAAGGGTCGTAGAGGACTGTCCTAAAGTAATATATCCCAGTCCAACATCTTGAATCATTTTAAGCTTTCTGTATATTTTAGGTAAGGCCTCAAAAAAGACACAAGCCTCATTAATAGACATATTGAGTACATCAGAAATTGATTTGCCTTTATACCTTATTTCTAAAGTTTCTCGGTTGAATCTTCTACCTTGACAGCCTTCACATTCGACATAGACATCGGGTAAAAAATTCATTTCTATAATTTTCATGCCCCCGCCTTGGCAAGTTTCACAGCGACCACCTACTACATTAAAACTAAATCTTCCGGGCTTATAACCTCTTATTTGTGCTTCTGGAGTGAGTGTAAAAAGGGTTCTTATTTCACTAAATACACCGCAATAGGTAGCAGGATTACTTCTCGGCGTTCTTCCGATAGGACTTTGATTGATGTCTACCACTTTATCGAGATTCTCTAAACCTTCAATTTTATCATAAGGGAGGGGTACTTTAACTCCATTAAAAAAATGTGCATTCAGAATAGGGTAGAGGGTCTCATTGACAAGTGTAGACTTCCCACTGCCCGAGACGCCAGTGACTCCCAACATCATACCAAGAGGAAATTCTACATTAATATTTTTTAGGTTATTTCCTTTACAACCATAAAGATTGAGAGAATGTCCATTCCCCTTTCTTCTCTTTTGGGGGAGCGCAAGTGCCCTAGACCCCTTTAGATATTGAGCTGTAAGCGTAGACGCATCTAAAGTTTCTTCGGGTGAACCCTGAGAAATGATTTCTCCTCCATTTTTTCCTGCATGAGGTCCCATATCTATGAGGTGATCTGCGCGAAGCATCATTTCTTTGTCATGTTCAACAACAATTACTGAATTTCCTAGATCTCGAAGTGCAATTAACGAATTAATCAGGCGGTCATTATCACGCTGATGCAATCCAATACTGGGTTCATCCAATATATAAAGTACACCCACTAACTGAGAACCAATTTGAGTAGCAAGACGGATTCGCTGGGCTTCGCCCCCAGAAAGTGACTTGGATGAACGGTTGAGTTGTAAATAATCTAATCCTACATTGAGTAAGAACTCTAAGCGCACCCGAATTTCTTTAATAATTTCTACTGCAATTTTCTTTTCATTGGGAGTTAAACGGGCTTCTAAAGATTGAATCCACTGATAAAGGTCTTGAAGATCCATATTGACAAGATCAGCAATAGTTGCCTGATCTAATTTGAAATAGAGCGCCTCTTTTCGTAAACGAGAGCCCTCACATGTGGAACACTTGTAACTGTCCATATAGCCGGAAGCCCATCTTTTAATACTCGCTGTTGCCGCTTCATTGAAGGAACTTTCGATATAGTGGAGTAATCCTTCAAAATCGATTTTATAGGTTCTTGTGATGCCGAGTGTACGCGAGGGAATTTCAAATTTTTCATGACTTCCATTTAAAATAACTTCTAGGGCTTTTGCTGGGATTTTATGGATAGGGTCTGCAAGTGAAAAGTCATAACAAGTAGCGATGGTCTCGATTTGTCGATATGTCCAACTTGTTTTTTTGGATCCTAGTGGGGCCAGCCCTCCTTGGCTTATTGACAGCGTATCATCGGGAATCAATTTCTTGATATTTACCTTATACTGAACTCCTAAGCCTTTGCAGCTTGGACACATTCCCTTTGGAGAGTTAAAAGAAAAAGTATTGGGTTCAGGAACAGGATAAGCGATACCCGAAGTGGGACACATCAAATTTAGACTAAAATAGCGCGTATCTTGGGTCTCGAAATCCATGACCATCATAACGTCTTGCCCATAATGAAGCGCTGTAGTTAGAGACTCACTCAATCTTTTTAAACCTTCCTCATCATTTTTAATAGACAACCGATCAATAACGAGCTCTATGTCGTGAATTTTATACCGATCTACTTTCATGCCTGGTGTTAAATCAACAAGTTGACCATCGACACGCACCTTGGAGAAGCCCTGCTTCGCAAGCGAATCAAAAAGCTCTCGGTAATGCCCTTTACGGGCTTTTACAATGGGTGCTAATAAAACTACTTTTTGTCCTGAGTAGTCTTTGACTAAAAGCGTTTGTATTTGTTCAGTTGTATAACACACCATTTTTTCATTGGTGGTATAGCTATAAGCAGTTCCTACTCGTGCGAAAAGCAAGCGTATATAGTCATAGAGCTCTGTAATGGTTCCCACTGTAGAACGTGGGCTCTTGGAAGTCGTTTTTTGCTCTATTGCAATGACCGGAGAAAGCCCGTCAATTTTATCTACATCAGGTCGCTCCATAGATCCCAAAAATTGACGTACATAAGCAGAAAAAGTTTCCATATAACGGCGTTGTCCCTCAGCATAAAGGGTGTCAAAAGCCAAAGACGATTTTCCACTTCCAGAAAGCCCTGTAATAACGACTAATTCATTTCTTGGAATCGCTACGTCAATATTCTTCAGATTGTGGACGCGCGCACCTTCAATTTGAATTGTATGCTTGGTTTTATTCATAGCTGCTAGGCTGCAAAAATAGGATTTTCTAGCGGTCTTTTTATTGAAGTCCCTATTTAATAAAGTAAAACAGCTTTGTCATCACCCCGCGGATCAGCCCCAGTAGATATTTTTTGATCTTCGGAGAGATGAATCGCATCCACCCTCCCAATAATTCGTGTATACGCTTCTTTTATATCGTATCCTTTAGCTTGAAGTTTTTTAATGAATTCAGGATCAAAGCGTTCGGGTTCAAAAATGACTACATCAGGTAGCCATTGGTGATGAAACCGCGGAGCAGTAACAGCCTCTTGCATAGACATCCCAAACTCATATACATTTAATACAGTTTGTAAGACAGAAGTAATAATGGTCGATCCTCCTGGTGTTCCGACTATCATCGAAAGTTTTCCATTCTTTTCTACAATCGTGGGTGTCATTGCACTGAGCATTCGTTTTTCTGGCGCAATGGCATTGGCTTTTCCACCGATTAAACCAAACATATTCGGAACTCCTGGCTTGCTGCTAAAATCGTCCATTTCATTATTTAAAAAATAACCTCCTGATTCGACATATACCTTGGACCCATAGCTACCATTTAAAGTGGTTGTTACCGCTACTGCATTGCCCATGCTATCAAGGATAGAATAATGTGTTGTTTCCTCACTTTCTTCCCAAATAATACTCCCTGGTTCTATAGCCGAAGAAGGGGTTGCCTCATTAAAACTGAAATTTTCCATTCTAGCAGCTAAATAATCCGTATCGAGCAGACTGTCTGAAGGGATAGAGATAAAATCAGGATCACCAAGATATTTACTTCTGTCTGCATAGGAACGGCGCTCTGCTTCAACCATAATTTGTACGGCTTCTTCGGAATTTTGCTTGTACTGACCAATGTCATAGGGTGCAATCATCTTCATAATTTGACCCAAACAAATTCCTCCACTTGAGGGGGGACCCATCGTGATGAGTCGTAAGTCTTTATAATTGAAATAAATAGGAGTTCTCCAAACCGGCTTATACGCCATTAAATCTTCTAAAGTCATAATCCCTCCTGTTTCTTGCACCCTTTGGATCAATGCCTCCGCATTAGGTCCCTGATAAAAACCAGCACTTCCCTCAACAGCAATGCGTTCTAAAGTCTTTGCAAGCGCTAGATTTTTTACTACTGACCCCGCTTCAAAATTTTGAGCATAGAAGGTAGAATCGCCATTCATTTGGATAAATTCAGCTCGCTTTGAGGCAAAACTTTTGGCTTGTTTTTCGGTTACGAGGTATCCATTTTTTGCTAAATCTATGGCGGGTTGTACCAACTCTTCCCATGGTAAAGAACCAAATTTTTGATGTATTGCCTCCAGTCCCGCTACAGTTCCAGGTACCCCCACAGCCAGACCACCAAGGGTACTTTTGTTTGGAATAATTGCACCCTCTTTATCTAAATACATGTCTTCTGTAGCTGCCATTGGTGCTTTTTCTCTGTAGTCTAAACTACCGCTTGCACCTGCCGCTTGTCGATAGACTAAAAAGCCGCCCCCAGAAATATTTCCTGCATTGGGGTAACAAACTGTAAGGGCTAAATCTGTGGCAATCATCGCATCAAAGGCATTGCCCCCACGCGCTAAAATCTCAACACCTATTTTAGAGGCCTCCTCACGTGCACTTACTACTGCCCCGCGTGGCTGTTTTTCGGTTGAGCAGAATTGAAAAGTAAAACTAAAAAGTCCAAAAAGAAAAATAAGAATGAGCTGATTTTTTTTCATAATTGCGCTAATTTTTGCTTTGAATACGAAATAACTTGAGGCATAAATTTTAAAAATTGTGACTGAAAGTAGGAATATTTTTCGACTAATTGCGTGGCGGAACCCGCTAAATTTGAATCGAAACGAGTGCGTTTGTCCATTTGTGTCATAATTGCCTTTAGGCCCTCAACTGTTTGATAATATTCAAACCAATTATACTTAACCAAGGCGCCGAGAAAGTGATTGATGGGGTAGGGTAGATCAACAGCATAGGCTTGGATATTTTGATAAAATTCTAAAGAAAATTGTCCTAAAGTTTGTGGATGGTGGGCCTCCCAATTAGCCGCTAGAAAATGATCAAAATACAAATCGACTATAACCCTACTGTAATGCCGATATTCGGGGAAAAGCGCAGAGACAGAAACCCTAAATAAGGGATGGTTGTCTGTAAAATGATCGATTGATCGATGGAGCTTGATTCCTTTTTGAATTTTTAATGGATAGTGTTGAATTTGTTTTCCTTTAACCCGATCTGCTATTAAATTGCCCAGCGCGACTTCAAAATCATTTCCCGATAAATATACATGGGCTAAAAAATTCACAGTTCAAAAATAAAATTTATTCATACTAAAAAATTAAACCTTAGTTTTTTATTTATGTCTAATTTTGTAATAAATACTCTTTTTTTGTCTTTAAATCACAGACAATTTTTTCGCCTTTTCACTCAAACTAAACTGCTTACTAGCACAAAATTATTTCTTTTTTTGATATTCCTATTAGTTGGTGTTCAGTTTATAAATGCTCAAAATCAGTCTAAGGCAATCTTAATAGAGGGAGGCTATACATTTGATTTGGCATCCAATTTTAAGGGAGGGATAGAAACAGGATCTGCTTTTCTTGGAAATATAGATTTAACTTTTGATTTTGATTTAGAAGCACTTGATTTATGGGGGGGAGGGCATTTTTTCGTCTATCTACTAAATAATCATGGTAATGCACTTTCTCCTCTTATGGGAGATTTTCAAATTGCGAATAATATTGAAGCAGAAGCCCATACACGACTTTATGAATTTTGGTATGAACAACGTTACAAGTCTTGGTCGTTTCTAATTGGGCAACACGATTTGAATAGTGTTTTTGCTATTCCAGAAACGGGACTGAATTTTATCAACAGTTCTTTTGGTATACAACCTGATCTCTCTTCTAACTTCCCTGCATCTATTTTCCCTTTGGCCACACTGGGAATTGTGGTTAACTGGAAATTAAATGATAATATTCACTTTGTTCATGCCGTATATGATGGCGAACCTGGGAGTGAGTCTGATAATCCAAATTCTTTAAATTGGCGCTTAAATAAAGAAGAAGGAGCCTTATTGATCAATGAGGTTCAATTTCAATTTAAAAAAGACAGCTTGCTGAAAACCGTTTACAAATTAGGAATGTGGAACCATACTCAAGACCAAACTCTAAATGGAACAATTATTACTTCCAGTCAAGGCGTCTATTTTATAAGCGACCACAAACTCATTCAAAATACAAGTAATGGAGCTGCATTGAGTGCCTTTTCACAACTTGGAATTTCCCTTAGCACTCACAATCCAGTGGCTGCATATCTGGGTGGAGGATTTTGGTTTCAAGGGCTAAGCCCTAAAAGAGCTGAAGATGGAATTGGGATTGCGGTCGCCCATGCAAATTTTTCAGACTATTATCAATCTCAATTTGAAGGGGGGCTAAAAAATGAAACTGCCTTAGAGCTTACTTACCAATGGGTTATAAATAGAAAGTGGCATATTCAGCCCAATTTTCAATACTTAATCAATCCAGCAAGTCAAAGTGGACTGCCTAATGCATTTATGGGGCTTATCCGTTTTAATTACGCCTGGTAAGTTTAATTATAACAAGTATCTTTAACAAAAAATGACTTTAATCAAATCCATATCAGGTATTCGGGGAACAATAGGAGGCTCTGCGGGAACTACACTCAGTCCTTTAGATGTGGTCAAGTTTACCAGCGCTTACGCCCAATGGATGATCCAGTCCCATACGGGTAAGCTAAGCGTGGTCACGGGTCGTGATGCACGTATTTCGGGTCCTATGATTCACCAATTGGTCAATCATACACTTGTAGGGATGGGTGTTGACGTCATTGACCTAGGGCTTTCTACAACCCCAACGGTTGCTTTAAGTGTGGCGATGGAAAAGGCAAATGGCGGTATTGTGATTACGGCAAGTCACAACCCCAAACAATGGAATGCACTAAAATTACTTAATGAAAAGGGAGAGTTTATCAATGCTGAAGCAGGGGCAGAGGTGCTTGATATCGCCTCTAAAGAAAGTTTTGACTTTGCCACAGTAGACCAACTTGGTACAATAATTCCAAATACTGAAGCCTTAACAAAACACATTCAGTCCTGTTTACACTTAAAGGGAGTCACACCAGAAAAAATAAAAGCCCGTGGATTTAAAATTGTTGTAGATGGCGTAAATTCCTCGGGAGGAATTGCGATCCCCCAGCTTTTAGAAAATTTAGGCGTGGAAGTCATTAAGATTCATTGTACCCCCAATGGGGAATTTCCTCATAATCCTGAACCCTTAAAAGAACACCTTACTGATTTATGCGAAACCGTAGTCCAAACCCAAGCCGATATGGGTATCGCAGTAGATCCAGATGTAGATCGACTCGTCTTTGTTGATGAAAATGGAGTCTTGTTTGGTGAAGAATACACTTTAGTAGCCTGTGCCGACTATATTTTAAGCAAAACGCCAGGACCTACCGTTTCCAATCTATCCTCAACACGAGCGTTGGCTGATCTGAGCCGTCAATACAATCAAAAATACAGCGCAAGTGCAGTTGGGGAGGTCAATGTCGTTACAGAAATGAAAAAACAAAAAGCTGTAATTGGTGGAGAAGGCAATGGAGGGGTGATCTATCCTGAATCCCATTATGGGCGTGATGCCTTAGTAGGAGTAGTCTTGTTTCTATCATTATTGGTAGAGTGCAATTGTAGTGTCGCGGCACTAAAGGCCACTTATCCCACTTATTTTATGGCCAAATATAAAGTGGATTTGGGGGAAGGTATTGATCCTGATAGGGTATTGGGAGAACTAGAAAAGCGCTATCAAAATGAAAAAATTTCTACACTTGATGGTGTAAAAATTGATTTTGAACAGTCTTGGGTGCATCTACGCAAATCGAATACAGAACCCATTTTAAGAATCTACACCGAGGCCCAATCAGAAGAAGAAGCCCTGAGTTTGGCCAAACAATTTAGAGAAGAAATTAACGCTCTTTTCTAAACGTTAGCGTATTTAAATCGACGATGAGACCACATATATTGAGTAGGGTCCTGGCTTATTTGTGTTTCTAACCAATCCGTATAACGATCTGTAATTTCATTTACTTCCGTAGTCTTGGGCTGGGCGGAAAGCAGTTTAAATTCTACTTCATAAAAGCCCCTTTTCACCCTATTGATTTCTCCATAAACAAGTGGAATATTTAATTCTCGGGCCAAACGTTCGGCTCCCGTATAAACCGGCACCTCTGTGCCCATAAAAGTACGCCAATAGGTTTTGGGAGTAGGGCGGGGTGACTGATCACTGGCAAATCCATAGACCCCACATTCATTAATTGACTCCCTTGTTCGAATAATCTCTGCTGCTTCCTGCTGGGGAATCATAAATGCATTGTGGCGGCTTCGTATTCGTTGAATCAGTCGATTAAAATAAGGGTTTCTAATTGGTCTGTAAATACCGTAGCCCGTATGCTTCATACGATAGCCCAAAGACATCATCCACTCCCAGCTGGCATAATGTCCACAAAGTATAAATACCGATCTTTTTTCTTGTTCAAATTGGGTCAGTACCTCAATATTTTTTACTTGAAAACGCGTTAACATTTCTTCTTTAGTCATACCCATAGACTTAATAATTTCCAAAAAAATATCACAAAAATGCCGGTAAAACTCTTTTTCAATTCTTTTGTACTCAGCTTCACTATAGTGGGGTAGGGCACGTTTTATATTGGAACGCACGATTTCCTTACGGTAGCCGACAAGGCGGTGAATAATAAAACACAACAAATCGGAAAGCGTATATACTAAAGCAAAAGGGAGCCGTGATACAAGGTATAATAAAGGATAGGCTGTATAGTAGATCAGTGCATTCAAGGCGCTTGTCTTTTATGCGAAAATACTTTATTCCCATTTAGCAGACTGTTAAAATAGATTCAATTTCTGTGTTTTTTATTGATCACTAAAGGTTAGGTTTGAAAAATTACTTCTCCCTTTTATTTGAATTTTATCAAATTGCGAATCACTATCTCATTGTTAACAACTTTCTTTTTTCGATCTCTTTTTTTCTTCCTTTCAAGATTGTAATATTGTTATATATACAACAGTAATTATAAAAATGTGATATATGAAAGAAATACTACTATTGGGTATGGGTAAAGTAGGAAGTTTAGTGGGGCTATTATTAAGTAAAAATTTTAATGTCACTGCTTTCGATCAAAACCATCCGCATTATAATTACACTTTTCCTTTTGTTTGTCATCAAGCCGATGTAACGAATTTAGATTGGCTAAAAAAAGAATTGCCAAAATACGATGCGGTGGTTTCAGCATTGCCCTATTTTTTAAATAAAAACATAGCGCAACTCACTCACGATCTTGCTGTTCACTATTTTGATCTCACTGAAGATGTTCCCACATCCCAATTTATTCAGGGGCTTCACCAAACAGCCAAAAAAATCTTAGCGCACCAATGTGGCTTGGCTCCGGGTTTTATAGGTATAGTAGGCAATGATTTGACCAAATCTTTTGATCGCATTCGGGATATCGAATTGCGTGTAGGCGCTTTGCCCCGTTATCCCAATGGCCAGCTGGCATATTCGTTTACGTGGTCTCCCCATGGAGTAATCAACGAATATCTAAATGATGCTGAAGCCATTCACAACGGAAAAAGAAAACAAGTTCCCTCTTTGGAGGGCTTTTAAATGATTAATATAGAAGGGCAAGAATTTGAAGCTTTTACTACATCAGGAGGGTTGGGTACTTTGTGCGAGACTTTTGAAGGAAAAGTGGATACCTTAAATTACAAAACTATACGCTACCCCGGACATGGCAAATTGATGCGTTTTTTGATGTACGAACTCATTTTAAAAAATGACACTCAGCAACTAGAACGGATTTTGAGTAATGCAAAACACCCTGTTGAAGAAGACGTCGTCTATGTGTACGCAGTATTAGAAAGATGGCAAAACGAGACCCTCTCAAGAAAGGAATACTACAATGCGTTTTACCCTATTGAAATAGAGGAAAAAAAATGGCAGGCCATTTCCTGGACTACTGCAGCATCAATGGTTGCTGTAATCGAATTAGTAGCCTCCAAACAGCTTCCCCAAAAAGGCTTTTTAAAGCAAGAACAAATTCCCTTGCAGAATTTCTTGCAAACTCCAACAGGAAGTTTATTTTTAACCTAATAAAATGGTATAAGCAATGAAGTTTACAGAAGAGACCCCCCTTACTCAAATTCTGGATGCGCTTTTTACAACTTATGAAGAACGCGTGCCCGATGTGCGGAAAATCACACAAGGCATGATAAGAGCAGGAATGGTGAAAAGCCAGACAGAAATCATCAATGACCATATTGCATTCAGAACGATGGGTGTTCCGAACCTAGGTATCGCTTCTTTTGAAAAAATATTTCTAGCACACGGCTATACCAAGAAAGACTTTTATCATTTTGAAGCCAAAAAATTAGATGCCTATTGGTATGCACCCCCAAGGGAAGATTTACCGCGCATTTTTATCAGTGAACTCAAAGTGAATTTATTATCCCCTGAGGTTCAACAAATCATTTATAAATATACTCATACAGTAAGCTCAGACCCTGTAGATCGATTAGATTTGAATAATAGTAAAGAGGTGGCTGCTTTCTTTCAAATACCCCTTTGGTCTTTACCCACACTTGAAGATTATGAAGCTTTGCTAAATGAAAGTGAATATGCCGCCTGGGTGATTTATAACCGCTATTATTTAAACCACTACACGATTAGTGTACATGATTTACCAGGGGTGTATGCACAATTAGAGTCTTTTAATGAATTTGTGAAATCCCTAGGCATCCAATTAAATAATGCTGGAGGAGAAATTAAAACCAGTGGAGATGGACTCTTGAGGCAAAGCAGCTCTGTTGCAAATCAAGTAGAGGCTCAGTTTGCGGAGGGGGCAATAAAAAAGATTTCAGGTAGCTATGTCGAATTTGCAGAGCGCAGTATACTTCCAGAATTTAAAGAACTTGACCCTTTAGCACTACTTCGAAAACACCGCAGAGAGGGTTTTGAAGCTTCCAATGCAGATAAAATATTTGAAAGTACGTTCACCTCACAACTTAAAAAGTAATAATGAAGAAATTTGAAAATCTAAGTAAAGAACTCAATCTGGATACAGGCCAAAAAGGATGTCACTCAGGGGGATCCTGGTATGGATCTGGGGAGATGATACAATCTTTTAGTCCTGTAGAAGGCTCGCTTTTAGGAAGCTTGCAAACAGCGGGCATAGAAGATTACGAACAAGCAATAGCAAAAGCTGAATATGCTTTTTTGTCCTTCCGTAAAATTCCGGCACCTAGAAGGGGAGAATTAGTGCGTCAGTTTGGTAACCGACTGCGTGAAAAAAAAGAAGCCCTGGGACAATTAGTTTCATGGGAAATGGGTAAATCTTTACAAGAGGGTCTCGGGGAAGTGCAAGAAATGATTGACATCTGCGATTTTGCTGTAGGCTTATCACGACAGCTGCATGGTGTTACCATGACCTCTGAACGCGCCAACCATCGCCTTTATGAGCAATACCATCCTTTGGGCGTAGTAGGGATCATTTCAGCCTTCAATTTCCCAGTAGCGGTATGGAGTTGGAATGTGGCTTTAGCCTGGGTTTGTGGAAATGTTTGTCTATGGAAACCCAGTGAAAAAACACCTCTGTGCAGCATCGCCTGCCAACAAATCATCAGTACTGTATTAAAAGAAAACAACCTTCCCGAAGGTATCTCGACGCTGCTCAATGGGGAAGCAGAGGTAGGCAAGTGGATGGCAGAGGACAACCGAATTGCACTGCTCTCAGCTACTGGTTCTACACGTATGGGAAAAGATGTTGCGCAAAAAGTAGGGGCAAGATTAGGAAAATCCCTCTTGGAGTTAGGCGGGAATAATGCCATTATTATTACCCCCAGTGCAGATCTAGATACAGCCATCCGTGCCGCAGTTTTTGGAGCTGTCGGGACCTGTGGACAGCGTTGTACTTCTACACGCCGATTAATCATTCACAAGGAGTTATTTGAAGATTTCACTAAGCGATTGAAAAAAGCCTATGGACAATTGCGCATTGGCAATCCTCTAGATGAAAACAATCATGTGGGACCGCTCATCGATAAAGAGGCCGTTTCCAATTATACAGATGCATTGGAACAGGTAGAAGCCCAGGGAGGAACCTGGTTGGTAGAAGGAGGGGTACTACAAGGAACGCCTTATCAAAGCGAATGCTATGTAAAACCTGCGGTTGCAATTATCAAGCATGATGCACCCATCGTCCAAGAAGAAACTTTTGCCCCAATACTTTATCTCATGGAATACAGTGGAGATCTAGAGGCAGCAATAGAAATACAAAATGAGGTCAAACAGGGACTCTCTTCGTCGATTATGTCGCTGAATCTGCAAGAAACAGAAACATTCCTTTCACACTGGGGAAGTGATTGCGGTATTGCCAATGTTAATATCGGTACTTCAGGCGCAGAAATAGGAGGTGCCTTTGGGGGAGAAAAAGAAACGGGAGGAGGTCGAGAAAGTGGCTCTGATGCATGGAAGGCTTATATGCGAAGACAAACCAATACGATTAATTTTTCCAAAGATTTACCACTCGCTCAAGGTATTGTTTTTGAACTTTGACCCTTATACCCTTTTAACCCTCGTTCAAATGTTTGAAAATTTACCCTTTATAGGTGTCCTTATTTTAGGCCTAAATGTGATTGTCAGCTTGATCGGCTTTAAAAAAGATGCTTTTTTTGAAAAATATAGATTCCACATTGGAAGTATCAAAGCAGGACAATATTTCAGACTCCTTTCTTCTGGATTTCTTCACGTCAATACCACCCACCTTATTTTCAATATGGTTACCTTTTATTTTTTTGTCAATATTGTAGTAGGGGTATTGGGGACTACCTCCTTTCTTATTCTTTATTTAGCGAGTTTGCTGGCAGGTAATTTCTTTGGTTATTATTTTCATTTTAAAGACACAAATTACTCAGCCGTAGGGGCCAGCGGTGCGGTAACAGGGGTTTTATTTAGCGCATTGCTCTTATATCCCAATATAGAATTAATGCTCTTTTTTATTCCTGTTCCCATACCGGGCTATCTATTTGGTATCGGTTATATCCTGTATACTCTCTATGGAATGAAATCTCAAAGTGATACGATTGGTCATTCCGCCCATTTTGGAGGTGCCGTAGGGGGGATATTGATAACATTATTCTATCTCCCTGAGGTAATTTATAACAGCATAATGATGCTCGGAATTTTGAGCCTCGCAATAATTACTGCAGGTATATTACTCTATCGAAATCAAAGGTAGTTTAGAGCTTGCCTAAAAGTTCATCAATTTTTTGCTCAAGCTGCGCACCCCTCAAATCACGTGTCAGTATAACCCCCTTTTCATCCAATATAAACGTGGCTGGAATCGCAGAAACTTGATACATTTTAGCAATCGGGTCATTCCAAAACTTGAGGTGAGAGACATGCGACCAAATTAAACCGTCATCGGCAATCGCTTGTACCCATTTGGGTTTCGTCTTATCTAAAGAAACTCCTATGATTTGTAGACCACGATCTTTGTGTTTCTTATAGAGGCGAACTAAATTGGGATTTTCAACGCGACAAGGTCTGCACCAACTCGCCCAAAAGTCAATAATCGTTACTTTACCCAAATTAGAAGCTAAATCAAAAATACCTCCTTCGGGATTAGGGCCCTCAAAAAAAGGGGCTACTTGGCCTACTTCTGCTTTTTGAGGCTCACTTAAACGGGCGCCTACAGCGCGTCCAGAGGCTGTATTTTTTATGCGGTCTGTAAATCCGTCAAAAAGCTCTTTTGCTTCTATTTGTGAGAGTATATTGCTCGCTAAAAAACGCTCTAAAATGAGAATAGATATAAATGAATTAGGGGCAGATTTGATAAAATTCAATTCATAATCTTGAATTTGCACCCTTACATCTTCATATTGCTCTCTCAAATCCTGAACCAAAAGAGTATCATTAAGTATGGTCGCTTGTTGGAGGTCATTGCCAATGGAATTTAAAGAAGTAATATAAACCTGTGTTTCTTTTTTATACTTCATAAAATCATCATTAGAAACAGTGCCTGTCGCTTTGGATGCTCCCAAACTGTCTTTATAAAGTTCTATTTTTAAGTTCCCTTTTTCAGCAATAAATGGAAAATTTCCGTTTGCTCCTTGGATTTGTAAAAAATGTATGCTCGGTTCTTCAATTTCAATTTCAAGACCAAAAGCACCTTGATTCACAGTAAGGGTATCGAGAACTTGGGGTTGGTTATTCGCATCTGCAATGATATGTAATAGGGCACTCCCATTCTGGAGGTCTGTCGTACCTTTTACAGCCAATCCAGTGGGATTTTGACAGGATAACAAGAGGAGGGAAGGAATTAAGAGCGTAGAAATAATTTTTTTCATGGTATATATGCTATTGCACAAATTTACACAAATGAAAAGGAACATGGAAAACTTATCCTTATTTTAGCTTAGTAAACAAAACAAAGGCGTGCAGGAAAAACTTCAGCAACTAAAACAGAATATGGAAGGTGAGCTGGAATGGGATGAATTGCATCAAACCTTATTCGCAACCGATGCCTCTGTCTATAAAATACAGCCCCTAGCAGTGGCTTTCCCAAAAAGCGACAAAGACCTCTTGTTGCTCACCGATTTTGCCCGTTCGGAACGCACAAGCCTTATTCCCAGAGCTGCAGGAACTTCACTTGCGGGACAGTGCGTGGGAGAGGGCATTGTCGTCGATATTTCTAAATACTTTACACGTATTTTGGACTTTGATGCAAAAGAACAAACTGTTAAAGTACAACCAGGTGTAAATCGCGATGCACTGAATGACTTTTTAAAACCTTATGGCCTCTTTTTTGGCCCTAATACTTCCACCTCTAGTTACTGCTTGCTCGGGGGTATGGTGGGGAATAATTCCTCTGGAACCACTTCTATACGCTATGGGGTTACCAGAGACTGTGTAGAAGCACTTGAAGTCATTTTAGCTGATGGGACGCAGACTGTCTTCAAAGCTGTTGGAGAGGAGGAAAGAAGTAAAAAATCAAAAGAAGCGACATTAGAAGGGGAAATCTATCGCTTTTTTGAAGAAACTTTAAGCCAGAAAGAAATTCAAAATGAGATCAGAGAAGAATTTCCTGAAGCCAGTATACACCGTCGAAATACAGGCTATGCCATTGATGTTTTACTTAACCAAAAGCCTTTTAAAAGCGACGGAAGTCCCTTTAATCTCGCCAAACTACTTACAGGTAGTGAAGGTACGTTGGCGTTTACCACGGCAATCACTTTAAAATTAGCCCCGCTGCCGCCCCCTGAAGCAGTTATTCTGGCACTTCACTTTGAGAGTATCGATAAGGCCATGCAAGCAGTGCTTCCCGTAATGCAGCACAACTTATATACCTGCGAATTGATGGATAATACCATCTTGGATTGCACAAAAAATCATCCAGGTTATCAAATACACAGACATTTTTTACAAGGAGAACCTAAAGCAATACTCTTATTAGAACTTCGCGATAAAACATTAGAAGCACTCAAAACCCAACTTCAGGCACTAGAAGATACAATAGAGCAGTTTAAATTAGGTTATGCTGCTGTGCCACTGTGGAATGAGTCTATTGGACACGCCAATGAATTACGTCATGCAGGCCTAGGTCTTTTAGGAAATTTAGTCGGTGATCACAAAGCCGTAGCCTGTATAGAGGATACTGCAGTACCTCTAAATCGATTGGCGGACTATATCCATGATTTTCAAAAACTCATGCAGACATTTAACCAGCAAGTCGTTTATTATGCCCATGCGGGAGCGGGAGAATTGCATCTTAGGCCTATTCTCAACCTCAAGACTAATGAAGGGCTTCAAGACTTTAGAGCCATTACCCTAGCTGTGGCCAAGCTGGTAAAAAAATACAGGGGGTCTTTAAGCGGAGAACATGGAGATGGTATTGTACGCTCAGAATTTATTCCCCTTGTAGTTGGTAGAAAAAACTACGAATGCTTTAAATCAATAAAAACAGTTTTTGACCCGCAGAAAATTTTTAATCCTGGTAAAATTGTTGATCCCTATCCTATGGATCAAAAACTGAGAACCGAAACCAAAGAAACCCCGATTCAAGAAACACGCTTTGATTTCTCCGCAGATCAGGGTTTATTGAGAGCGGCTGAAAAGTGTAACGGAGCGGGGCAGTGCCGTTCAGTTAAACCCAGCGGAACAATGTGTCCCAGCTATCGCGCGACAAGAGACGAACAGCACAATACAAGGGGACGCGCAAATGTTTTGAGAGAAGTCCTCAACCAAAACAAACAACCCAATGCTTTTGACAGTGAAGCCCTTAAAAAAGTATTTGATTTGTGCCTGAGTTGTAAAGCCTGTGCAACAGAGTGTCCAAGTAGTGTAGATATTGCAACCTACAAAGCAGAATTTTTATATCAATACCAAAAGGTAAATGGAAGTCCTCTCAGCGCTAAAGTTTTTGCGCATATTGGAAAATTAAATGCTTTAACAGCCCCTATAAGGGGAATTCAAAACTATATTTTTAGAAAAAAAATACCCCGCCATCTTATGGCTTCTCTGTTGGGAATCAGTCCAAAAAGAAGGTTCCCAGTCTTGAATAAATCATTATATAAAGAATTAAAAAACAATAAGTTAAATAATCCTATTAAAAGTGTTTATTTATATCTAGATGAGTTTTCTAATTATAATGAAACCCATATTGGTAGAGCGGCTGTAGAATTACTTGAAGCCCTGGGTTATGAAGTCAAATTCTTACCTCCAACAGAGAGTGGCCGCACCTATATCTCTAAAGGATTTTTAGAGGAAGCGCAGCGATGTGCAGATGAAAATATTGCACTTTATTCTCAGGTGATTAGTGATGACACGCCTCTATTAGGGATAGAACCTTCCGCGATTTATACTTTTATAGACGAATACCCCAAACTAGCGTCTGATCCGGAGCTAGCAAAAAAACTAGCATCAAACTGCTTACTTATCGATCAATTTCTCGCCAATGAAATTGATTTAGGACATATTCAGGCAGGCTCTTTTCATTTGGAAGAAAAAGAAATAAAAATTCACGCCCATTGCTATCAAAAAGCCTTGGGTCAACCGAGTGATACTTTTAAAATACTGAATCTTCCTGAAAATTATAAGGTTAGCTTGCTCAATACGGGCTGCTGCGGTATGGGTGGTTCGTTTGGATATGAAAAAGAACACTATGAAGTGAGTATGAAAATAGGCGAGGAGCGGCTTTTTCCCGCAATACGCAAAGCACAAGCGCCTACCCTTTTTGCAGCAAATGGGACAAGCTGCAGACACCAAATATTGGACGGGACAGGTACTGAGAGTCATCATCCCTTAATTATTTTAAAACAAGCATTAGTATCTCATAATAAGGATTGAAGTCAATTCAAAATTTTATCTTTACGCTCAGAAACCACAACTATGGCAGGGAATACTTACGGAACACTTTTTAAACTGACCACATTTGGCGAATCTCATGGAAAAGCAATCGGAGGAGTCATTGACGGTTGCCCCGCTGGCTTAACACTTGATCTCACAGCTATTCAAAACGATTTAGACCGGCGTAAACCGGGTCAATCAGCAATTGTAACCCAACGTAAAGAACCCGATGAAGTCGAGTTTTTTTCTGGAATTTTTGAGGGGCAAACGACAGGTACTCCCATTGGATTTGCTATTCACAATACAAATCAGAAGTCGAAAGATTACAGCCATATAAAAGACAGCTACAGGCCATCACATGCGGACTATGTATATGATGAAAAATACGGACTAAGAGACTACCGAGGCGGCGGACGTAGTTCTGCGCGTGAAACAGCTAGTAGGGTTGTCGCTGGAGCCATTGCCAAGCAATTTTTAGCACCCGTAACCATCAACGCCTATGTTTCAGCTGTAGGGACAATTCACCTCGATCAAGACCCTTCAAAGGTGGATTTAAGTCAAATTGAAAATAATCCTGTTCGCTGTCCAGATACTTCGGTAGCAACAGAAATGGAAAACTATATTAAAACGATTCGAAAAGAAGGCGATACAGTAGGGGGTATTGTAACTTGTGTCATTAAAGACCTTCCTGTTGGCTTAGGTGAACCCGTTTTTGACAAACTCCATGCTGAATTGGGAAAAGCAATGCTTTCAATTAATGCTGTAAAAGGATTTGAATACGGAAGTGGCTTTGCTGGCACACAAATGAAAGGCAGTCAGCACAATGACCTCTTTAATACAGATGCCAGCACTAAAACCAATCGATCTGGAGGTGTCCAAGGCGGAATTTCCAACGGGATGGATATTTACTTTAATGTCGCTTTTAAGCCCGTAGCTACCATTATGCAAAATCAAGAAACCATTAACTCCAAAGGAGAATCTGTGGCCATGCAAGGAAAAGGTAGACACGATCCTTGCGTGGTACCACGAGCTGTACCCATAGTTGAAGCTATGGCTGCCCTTGTTTTAGCCGATTTTAAACTTTTAAAAAGAACAAATAAAATTTAACCCCAAATCCTTCTCTACATGAAAAAACTCGCCTTACACTGGAAAATTTTAATCGGAATGGCTCTTGGAGTTGTTTTTGGTGTCTTCTTTTCCTTTATTCCTCAAGGTTCGGAATTTATTAAAGACTATATCAAACCTTTTGGGACCATTTTTATCAATCTGCTTAAATTAATTGCTGTTCCTTTGATTTTAGCCTCGCTCATAAAGGGAGTTTCCGATTTAAAAGACATCTCTAAACTTTCTCAAATGGGTGGACGTACTATCATTACCTATTTGATTACTACACTAACAGCCGTTACCATTGGACTTGTCTTGGTCAATATCATTCAACCAGGAAAATCCATTACTGAACAAACGCGCAACGAATTGGTTGAGGCATACTCTACCGATACCCAAGAAAAACAAGCTGCAGCTGCCAAACAAAAAGAAGCAGGACCCTTAAATGCGCTGGTAGAAGTGGTGCCGCCTAATATTTTTGCTGCGGCATCGAATAACCGCAATATGTTACAGGTGATCTTTTTTGCTTTATTTTTTGGTATTGGAATGATTTTACTTCCCCCCAAAAAGACAAAACCGGTCAAGAAATTCTTTGATTCTTTTAATGCAATTATCCTCAAACTAATTGATTTGATTATGCTTGCCGCTCCTTACGGGGTTTTTGCTCTATTAGCCGCACTAGTGGTTGAAGCGCCGAGTTTAGAATTATTTCAAGCCCTCGCGCTTTATGCGGTAACTTTACTTTTGGGTCTAGCCGCAATGATAGTAGTCTATATGATCATTGTTCGTGTTTTTACCAATAAAAAAATTGATTTCTTTATGAAGGGCATTGCTCCCGCCCAACTTTTAGCCTTTTCTACGAGCTCCAGTGCTGCTACTTTGCCTGTAACACTCGAATGCGTTGAAAAAAATCTAGGGGTAGATGAAGAAGTAGCTAGTTTTGTTCTTCCCATTGGAGCGACGATCAATATGGACGGCACTTCAGTATATCAAGGGGTTGCTGCAGTTTTTATAGCACAAGCTTTTGGATTAGATTTAAGTTTGAGCGCTCAGCTTGGTATTGTTTTTACCGCTACTCTGGCCTCTATAGGTACTGCTGCAGTGCCTAGCGCGGGTATCGTAATGCTCGTTATTGTGTTGGCCCAAGCCGGAATACCTGAAGCGGGATTGGCTTTAATTTTTGCAATTGACCGCCCCCTAGACATGTGTCGTACTATTGTTAATGTCACTGGTGATGCCGCTGTTTCTATGATAGTAGGAAAGTCTATAGGGAAACTGAAATAGTTTTTGCAGCGGGAAAACCTTTATTCCTATAAAAACTTATGCTGATACTTTGCCTCAGGAAGCGGACAATTCCCTAGTTTTCCAAACCATTGATATCGGTTGGAAGCAATAACTTTGTAACTCCTATTTAAAATGGAATAGGGAAGTACCTCAAAGAGGTTTACTAGTCTAAAAATCCCACCCAGCTTTCGGCAAATCATGAAAACTGCAGCTGACGCTGTCTGAGGGGCTGATTTTTGATTCCAACAAATCAGAGCATCTATAGCGCTTAAGTCGAATCCCGAAACTTCCATCATTTGTGCTGCAGAAGGACTGTCAAGAGCTGCAAATCTGATCCCCTCTTTTCGGTCCCATTGGCAAAGTTTACGCACCCAAAAATTACAAAACACGCAATAGCCGTCGTAATAAACAATGAGATGCTTCATTTTGTCTTTTTTGTCGTTTTTACAAGTGCTAAAAGGTCAAGGTTTACCTGAGTAGTAAAAGCACCATAATTGACAATGGCTTTCTGCTTTTCTATTGCATCTATCGTTCCCACAGCCCGTCCATCAAATAGTCGTACTTGATCCCCTACTGCAAGTATAGGCTTCGGCTTTTCAGGCTGCTGGGGTTGCTTTTTTTCCTTTTTCTTTTCTTTGCGCACTTGAACCAATTCTTTTTTAACCTGGGCATCTAATTTTTTCTTTTCTTCCCTTTCTTTTTTGGCTACTGCTGCACTTTTTCGTTTGCGCTTCGCATTTTCGGTTTCGACCAAGCGAAGAAGTTCGGCAACAAGTGGTCGCTTTTTATTCGTAGTAAAAAAGCGTTCCGCCGCTTCATTCAATTTATTACCCAGGACAATCATCCGTTGGTTGTGATCAAAAAGCTCTTGATAACCGCTTAATTTGGCTTTCAGTTTCGCATTGAGATTTTCCATTTTATCCGATTCCCCTTTAATTTTGATTTCCTGCGCTTTTAATGATTTTTCGGTTTTCATCATCGTAGCACGCTCCTTTTGTAATTTGGCAATAGTGGCATCAAAACGCACTTTACCCCGTTCAATTTTCTTTTTTGCACGGTTAATCAAATTAAAAGGCAATCCATTTTTCTGGGCTACCTGAAAGGTAAAGGAGCTTCCTGCTTCACCCATAATCAACTTGAAGACGGGTTCTAAAGTTTGATTGTTAAACTGCATATTCGCATTAGTCATCGCGGGAAGTTCATTGGCGAGCGCTTTAAGATTGGAGTAGTGGGTTGTGATGAGTCCATAGGCGTTACGCTCATAAAAGTCCTCCAGTATCACTTCCGCTAAGGCTCCTCCCATTTCAGGATCCGAACCCGTCCCAAATTCATCGATGAGAAAGAGGGTAGAGGCATCACATTTTTTTAAGAATTGCTTCATATTCTTAAGTCGGTAAGAATAGGTACTCAAGTGATTTTCTATCGATTGATTGTCTCCAATATCTGTTAGGACTTGTGAAAAGAGTGTCGCTTTAGAACGTTCGTGTACGGGAATTAAAAGTCCACTTTGAAGCATTAATTGTAAGAGCCCTACTGTTTTAAGGGTAATACTTTTTCCGCCCGCATTGGGGCCTGAAATGACAATAATGCGGTGTTCAGTATCTAGAGTAATGTCCTGTGGGTGGGTTACTTTATTTTCTAGTTTGTGGGCTTGGAGTAGGAGGGGATGGTAGGCTTTTTTAAAGCTAACTACTCTTTCTTCTTGATCTATCTTAGGTAGAACGCCTTCGATTTCCTGGGCATAACGGGCTTTGGAATATATTACATCCATTTCTACTAAGAAAGCGTGCTGCAGTTTAAAATAGGGGAGATAAGGACGAAATAAATCTGTAAGTTGACTTAAAATCTTTTTGATTTCTTCCCCTTCTTCAAATGCTAAATTATTAAGTTCTCTTGTTTGAATATGGGAAGCTTCAGGTTCAATAAAAACAATACTTCCTGTTTTAGAACTACCCATAATAGCGCCTTTAACTTTTCTTCTATGCATTGCCTTTACCGCTAATACACGGCGGTTGTCGACTACTGATTCTCTGATGTCGTCTAAATAATCTGCACCACTACAGTGACTGAGTGATTTATTAAAACTACTGCTAATTTTACCTCTCAACTGCTGCATCTGCTTTCTTATCTGAAAAAGGGCCTCGGAGGCATCATTTCGAACTTCTCCAGAGCGATCTATGACTCGGTCTACAGCGCGCTTAATTTCTTTTTCTTCCTCTAAATCTGCTGTGAGTAAAAAAAGTGAAGGGTAATAGGTTTTAAACTTTTTTAAAAATGCTAAAAGTGTATTGGTGGTCTCTGTCGCACGGGCTAAATTTCTAAAAGCCTCTAATTCCAGTGCGCTGTTCTCAATTTTAAGGAATTGAAAATAGGCAGCTGTATCCTCAAATCCATGATTGGGAATTCTATTTTCATTATCAAATGAAGCGCGGTACTCAGAAGTATGTTCTAATGTTGTAAGGACATGTTCAGAGTCTGTTTGCGGTTTTAAAGCAAGAATTTCAGCTTTGCCCAAGGGTGTTATTGCAAAAGCGGCACACTGATGTAAGACGTCTTTATATTCAAGGTCTTCTAAAGTTTTCTCAGGTATCTTACGCATTGATTTTTCTTAACTTAGCCTTGCAAAAATAATAAAATCATGCAGGTACAAATACATCCCACTTGGGAAAAGGTCTTGCAATCTGAATTTGATCAGCCTTATTTTGAGGCCCTTATCAACTTTATTAAAAATGAATACCAGCGTACGCAATGTTATCCGCCTGGACCATTAATTTTTAATGCCTTTAACCGTTGTCCTTTTGATCAAGTTAAAGTAATACTTCTCGGTCAAGACCCTTATCACGGTTTTGGGCAAGCACACGGACTCTGTTTTTCTGTACCCGAAGGCATTGCGCCACCTCCTTCTTTGCAAAATATATTTAAAGAACTGGAAACAGACCTGTGTCATTCTACCCCTCAAAATGGCAATTTAGAACAGTGGGCCGCCCAAGGGGTTTTTTTATTAAATGCAACCTTGACAGTCCGTGCTCAGCAAGCAGGGAGTCATCAAAAGAGAGGATGGGAAGTCTTTACTGACCAAGTCATTCGCATCTTATCAAAAGAAAAAACGGGTTTGGTTTTTCTCTTATGGGGTGGCTATGCCAAGCAAAAAGCCCGACTTATAGACCAAAATAAACATTGTATACTCACCAGTGGTCACCCCTCACCATTGAGTGCGAATCGGGGATTTTGGTTTGGCAATAAACACTTTAGTCAATGCAATGCTTTTTTAGAAAAACAAGGACAAGACCCTATTCAATGGGTTTAGCCCCCTATGCGCTTTACTCGATGACCCATTTCTAACAACAGCGCCATTAGTTGGTCGCGGTAGTTTCCTTGAATAATAATTTCCCCATTTTTTATACTGCCGCCTACGCCTACTGCTTTTTTTAGCTGTTTTGCCAAGGCCTTAAGCTCTTCCTCTGAACCTTCGAAACCTTTGATAAGGGTGACTGTCTTTCCAGCACGGCCTTTAGTACTAAAGTGCGCTTCCAGTTCCTGTGCGCTAAAATCCGGTTTTGAATCGGGTAGGGGGTCAGAGTCAGGAGCCAAATTTTCAAACTGAATATTAGCAAGTGCTTCTAAACTATTAAGTTTTTTAGTCATATTAAGTCGACTTATTAGAACGAAAATACTAATTTAGAACAGATGAAACCAGCCTATTTCTTTACACTTTTATTCTTTGTATCTTCATTTGCTATGGCACAAGCACTTCCTTTTTCTCAAATTCCAGAAGCTCCTAAGCAGCTGACCCCTTCAGCAACACTCTTGCGAATGGTCCAGGGTTTGGGATTTCGTTATTATTGGGCCACAGAGGGCCTTAGAAAGGAAGATCTAGACTATCGTCCCTCTCGGGAAGCATCGAGTAGTTTGGAAACCCTACAACACCTTTACGGTTTATCTAAAACCATAGCGGAAGCGGTTCAAAATATACCTTCCAAACGACCTGACACCAAAGCGCCTGTTGCACTTGAATCTCTTCGTGCTGAAACATTAACTTATTTAGAGCAAGCCGCTCAGGTATTGAGTCAAGCCGACCAGGAGAGTCTGGAAAATATGAAAATTATTTTTGACAGAGAGGGTAAGCAGTCTGCTTTTTCCTTATGGAATCTCATTAACGGACCGATTTCAGATGCACTCTACCACACAGGGCAAGTTGTGAGTTTTCGGCGCACTTCAGGAAACCCTATAGCTAAGGGGGTTAATGTTTTTCTAGGAATAAAAAACTAATTGTCTCTGTCCTCAAAATCTTCCTCTTTTTCTGTCTCTATTTTTTGAAAGAGAAAGTAGAGACCCAGTCCCACTGCACCTATAAAAAGAACCCATTCTATCATTATTTGACAATTACTGCGGTGCCGTAAGCCAAAATTTCAGAACAGCCTTGCATCACCATCGAAGTCGTTAAACGGACATTTACAATGGCATTGGCGCCCATTTTTTCTGCGTCTTCTTGCATACGCTGGAGCGCTTGTTCACGAGATTGGGCTTGTAATTTGGTGTATTCGCTAATTTCGCCACCAATGATGTTTTTTAAAACTGCAAATATATCTTGTCCGACATTTCGCGCACGTACAGTGCTGCCTCTTGCAATTCCCAGGGTTTCGGTGATCGCTTTATTTGGGACGGTGGGGGTGGTAACGAGCTGCATAGTTTTAATTTTTAAATAAGGTGGAATCTAATGTTGGAAATAAAGTTAAGGCATTTTTATAATAAAGTTTTTGCAAAACAGAGTCGGGTAGTGCAAGTCCATAAAGTTTCCAATGGGCATGACGTTTACGGTAATAGTCGAAATATTCATCTTCTGTTTCCAGTACTCTAAAATAAGTATAATATTCACTGGGTTTATAACTGTCTTTTCCAAAAAGAATGCGGTCTTGATAGTCGATCATAAATTGTCGCGCCCGTTTCGGTTGCCTTCCTAATTCCGCTAAAACAGCCCCGATTTCAGTCATGACATTCGGGTAACTGTCAAGGTGGGCGCCCAAACGGTCTAGGTCGTTACCCATCCATCCCAGGTGTGCATTGATGAAAGTGGTGTTGGGGTGTTTTTTAAAAATAGCGTGCTGCTCTGCTAAGACTTCCTCAAAAGAAGGGTTGGAGGCAGGGTCACGGTAGCGGTTGGGTTTTTGCCGAAGTTCAAGCCAGCGCTCATTATAGCGGTCTTTGGGCTCCCAAAAAGAAGCGGGTTCACCTGAATGTATCAATACTGGCATCTTATGCTTACCGAAGGCTTCCCATATGGGATCCAGACGGGAGTCATTGATTGCAATACGATTGCCTTTCGAATCTCTGCTGGTTAGCCCGAGTGATTTATAAACTTTTAAACCCATCACGCCCGCCGCTGCTGCCGAATCTATGAGTGCTAACTGGGTTTCTTTAAAATCGGCTTCATCTAGAGCTTCAAAATCGATATTTAAAAACAAACCAAAGCGATTGGGCGCATTTTTACGGATATTTTCTAAAGATTGCCTTAAATACAAACCTCGAAAGCCACTCAGATTGATCATAAAAGCCATATTCAAACTGTCCATTTCCGCGACAAGTTTTGTTAGGTTTTTCAGCGGCATATCAAATTGGTGATTGTGTACGTCTACAAAAGGGAATTTGGAGCGGGTGAGTGGTGTTTCTTTGACCACCAGTGTGGACTTAGGACTGTATTCCTCGATATCCATCAAGTTTTCTTTTTCCTGAAGTTTATCTAAAATATAATAGGAGAGCCCTCCGAGAAAAACAAGGGCAAAGGCCACCTTAAAAAGCGAACTAAAAAATTTACGCATTACTGAAGGGGAATAACTACTTTGGTTGTATCCCACTGGATTCGTAGTGCACTGCCTACAAAATCCATAGTAAACTGTTCGACTGGCGTTTCAAGTTGTTGCACGGGAAGATTAATTTTCATCAGTAAACCACTCGAATCGGGTTCAGAAGCACTAAATCCGCCCGTTTTGGTATGTATATAAAGTACCCAGTTTTCAGCATAGGGGTATACATACAATCCATATGTGCCTTTGGGTAATAATCGCCCTGCAATATCCAAATCCTGATTTGTCGTGAGTTTAGTTGTAAGGTTTGCACCCAAACGCCAGTAAGATCCAAAAGGTACCAAAGCACCATCAGCTGCTTCACCAAAAATCAATCGTCCTTTTTTATAGGGACGGTAGTAGCGTACTGAAATTTCTTTATCAGCAGCTTTTAACTCGGCAGTGCCAAGTGGACTTTTAGGATTTATATATAAACCATAGGCGAAAAACAAACCAGCAATTACGACAAGTCCTAATACGGCAAATAAACTTATTTTGATAATTTTCATAGGGGGTAGGTTTTTGTGAGAAATCAAATTTACAATAATATCTCTTTGATTATTTAAAAAACTCTATTTTACATAACATAAATTATAGTAAAATTTTTATTATTCTAAAGAGCGAATAAATGCCTTAATTTCAGGGATTAATGCGGGTGCGATACTTAGAGCGTCTATATTCATCTGAAGAAGTTTGTTAATACTGCTGGTATCCGATGCTAGTTCTCCACATATACTTACGGGTTTGTTTTTTTTATGCGCTTTTTTAGTAAACTCATTGATAAGCATCAACAAACTTTCTTTTGCTTCAATTAGATAATTGGCTACTTTTTCATTTGTTCGATCCGCTGCCATGAGGAATTGCGACAAATCATTGGTTCCAAATGAAAAGAAATCAACTTTATCTAAAAATAATTCAGGGTGAATAGCCACATTGGGTATTTCAACCATAATTCCTATAGGAACTAATTTGTTAAGCTGTACACCCTCTTTTTTAAGCTGTGTATACTCAGAATAAATCAACTGATAAATTTGATTAAAATCTGCTGGAGTCGCAATCATGGGACAAAGTATCCTAATAGCATATTCTTTGGAAAGGCGTAAAATTGCCCTAATCTGAGGTTTGAGTAATTGGTTGTAGTATGTAATCCCCAAACGCAAAGCTCTTAGACCCATTGCTGGATTTTCTTCCTGATCCAGAGAAAGAAATTCTAGAGGCTTATCGGTTCCAAAATCAAGTAATCTTATTGTATGTAAGGACTTCGGCAGTATATCAAGTAATTCTTTATAGGTTTCATATTGCTTGTTTTCCGAAGGAAAATGAGTACACTCTAAAAAACACAGCTCTGACCTCAATAGACCTATTCCTTCCGCGCCATTAGTTTTGGCGGCTTGCGCTTCAAGTACTGATCCTATATTGGCATGAATCGCAACTTTTACTCCTGATTTAGTCATTGCAGGCTCATGGCTGGAAGCTATTTGTTCCCGCTGTTTTTGCTCTAAATTCTCTTTACTCTTTTTTGAGGTTTCAATAAAAGCAGGGCTTGGCTCAATATAAACAGTTGATTGCAAGGTGTCCAAAACAAGCTTATCTCCTGTTTCAATCTTTTCAATCACTGGTCCTGCATTGATAAGCGAAGGTATTCCCAATGCTTTAGCCAATATCATAAGGTGATCTGTTGTACCCCCTTTAGCCATGATGATTCCCAATATGAATTCACTTTTAATAGCAGTGAATTGATTGGTAGTAAGCTTCTCAGCAACAAGTATTGAAGGTTTATTTAATTTGATTTCATTCTTTTCTGAACCCACTAAATATCCAATAATCATTTGACTTAGCATTTGAATATCCTCAATGCGTCCCATTAAATAAGAATCTTCTAAGGATTTCAATACCTCACAATATTCTGTTGCTACTTTATGTAAGGCAGTATGGGCAGACCAGCCCTCCTCCTCTATAGATTGGATTGTTTTACTTATTAACTCAGGATCATTTAAAATTTCAATATGCGCTTCATAGATTTCCAATTCTTCTTCAGCAAGTTTTCCAATCCATTGCGACTTTAATTGTCTTATTTTTTCTACTCCTTTTTGGAGTGCTTGACTTAATTTCTTTTGTTCTTTTTTGCGGTCCTCTGTTTTTTCGGGTGTATATTGAATAGACCCGCTCGATTGTACAATAAAAGCAGGGCCTATTGCAATTCCACTTACCGCCGATATCCCTTTTATTGTTTTAATGGCTATACTTTAAATTGTGATTCAATTAATGCTGTCAGCACCTCCATTGCGGCTCGTTCATCGGGGCCCTGAACCAGGATTTTAATCTCTTCCATTGATTTTACACCAAGGGTCATAAGGGCTAATGTACTTTTCCCATTGGCTTTTTTCTCTTTAAATTCTACCTGTATCTCAGCCTTAAACTGAGCTGCTCTTTTAGCAAATAGGGCTGCAGTCCTCGCGTGAAAACCCACTTGATCTTGCAGTGCTATTATTTTTTCAATCATGAAGAAGAAGATAATAAGGCCTCTGCCTGGTCTATAATTAATGCTGGGTTTATCACCGCCTTATTAACGCTCACATCGAGAATGGGTTTATTTTCAAATCTATTTTTACCCGAAATATTGACCATTTTGGCAATTATAACTACTTCTGCACGCGCGATGTCTTCTGGCGAAAGTTTTACAGGGACTTTATGCCCACCCTGCTCCTCAATAGCGATTTCATGGCCTCGCTTTAAAGCTTCTTTTTTTAGCGCCATCGAGGCCATTTTACTATGTGCTACACCTGCTAAACAAGCGGTTACTAAGGCTATTCTCATATTCTTTTATTTATTGATTCATTTGCGCATCTGCAGCGTCCAATGCTGCTATATCTCGATTACTCATGCTTTTTAAAAGATTTACTGTAAGAGCTGTAATTACAGAGCCAATTACTACACAAGCTACAAAAACAAGCGGTTTATTATAGAAAAACCACTGAGCGATTCCCAATACGGGAGTACTTAGCTCAAGTAGAAAGAATCCTGCAATTAAACCTGCTATGGTACTCCCCAGCGCAGTGGCGATAGTCACTCTTAGAAGGTCGCCCACAGCGAGCGGTATAACAATTTCTGTAAATCCGCCAACGATGGCGTAGACCCATGAACTCTTTGCATATTCTCGTTCTGATTTGGTATAAAGTTTAGGTTTTAAATATGTAGCCAAACACAATCCTAGAGGAGGTACTGTTACTATTGACCCACAAATGCCTAGGGGAACATAAAGATCTAAGTCCATTACTGCAGTGGCAAAAGTACTTTGTGTTTTACTAAAAGGACCTCCATAGTCAATCCCTCCTAAAAAACCCATTACAGCCCCCATAAGCGCAGAACCTTGTTCTCCTAAATTAGAAAGGAAATCCGAAAGTACACCCATTAACCAGGCGATAGGTGGCCCTAAAATATAGACCATAAAAACCACAATAATCAACGTCCCAAGGACAGGGGCTAAAAAGCCCCAAGTACTTTGAAGCATTTCGGGTAGCTCTATTTTTAATAACATATAGGTTACATAACCGACTAATATCCCTGCCAATAAGGCTCCTAAATAGCCTGTATCTATCTGTTGAGCCAATATACCCACAATAAAGCCAGGTGCAATACCTGGAGTATCACAAATACTGTAGGCGGTATAAGCTGCCATAATGGGGACAAAGTATGTCAACCCTATCGTTCCTACAGATTTAAATACACCCCATATTGAATCTTCAGCCAGATCTGTACCTCCAAGGACAGCTAGGCTACCTAACATTCCCCCTATTAATAAAACGGGAAGCATATAAGAAACACCTGTTCTAAAGTGTACCCCCGTTTCTCTAAAAATTGCTGCTGTTTCTTTCCAAAAATTCATAACACTAAGAATTAATTAAAGGTCTTTAAAATTGTTTTCTCATCTCTGGCTGAAGCCCAAACAGCTCTGATTTCCTCATCTAATGCCAATGTAGCGATCTCTGACATCATCTCAATATGAGGGTTTTCCTCCCCCTCTGCCACTTCAGGAATAGCTAAGAGAATAATAAATTGCACTGGCGACTCCTCCTCGTCCCAATTTATTTCTGCACAACGGGCAAAAATAAAAGCGGGCTCTTTTACTGCTGTTGAGGCCGCATGTGGAATTGCAACTCCTTCACCACAATAAGTAGAAAGCAAAGCTTCCCGTTTTAATACCTCCTCTAAAAATTGCTTCCTATCAGAAAGTTTTCCTGCTTCCCAAAAAGATTGGCAAAGCGTCTCTAATAGGGCTAATTTAGAATCGCTTTTAAGATTGAGCTGAATAGAAACAGGCTGTTTTAAAGACATAATAGGAATTATTTCATTTGTGCTGCTGCTATTGCCTTTTCACAACGTTGCACCCCAGCAGTGATCCCCTCTGGGTCTTTAAAAATAGCCGATGACAATACAACAACATCTGGATCACAGGCGATAAGCGGCTCTAAATTATCGGCACGAATCCCTCCGTCAATTGCGATTTCACAGTTTGGATTTTTTTCGTCTACTAATTTACGTGCCCGCTTAAGCAGATCAATACATGAACGCCTCCATCCCCAATTGTCTTTACCATCTGTTTCATCGACTCCATGAACTACGATATGCAAGCGGTCAATATCGTAAATAGATTCCTCTACAAATGACAAGGGCGTATATAGGCCTATTGTTAAGCCTACTTTGAGTTGGCGTTCACGACACCAATTAATAATATAAGCCAAAGGAGCCCCTATAAAATGTTCAGCAGGGAGTATGAGCATATTGGTCCCCACAGCAGCTAATTTGTCTATAAATAGCAAATCACAAGTTTCAGTATAGATATGACATTCTATCGGTTTGTCAGTATGGGGTCTAATTCCCTCTATAATCTGATGTCCTCCCATTAATTGCATATTTTTAAGGTCGTGCATATCTGCAGCATCTGAATGTATATAATCTGCACCAGCAGCACTCGCCTCTTTTACTATATCTGCTAAATGCCCATAGTCCACATGGGCCAGACCTGCTGCAATTTTAATTTTTTTCATAATCGATTCATTGTAAGCTTGCTTTCATCATCTGATGAATACGAGATTTATTTGTTGGGTTTAATTGGTCCAATAAAGGATGTGAAAGTATTTGATTTTTTTCTTCTTCAGAGAGGGCTGCCCTTTTACAGGACTGATCGAGTTCCGTAACAGCCAATAACGCTAAAACTTTTTGCGAAAAGACGCCATCTTGGTCGGGTAAATCTAAATAAGTTGTTATTTTTTTAAAAGAATCCCTACTCAGCGGTTCTTTATATTTCAAAAAGTCAGGATAGACCATGGCAAGGGTTTCACCGTGAGCTATTCTGGGACATATCCCTCCTATAATCTCTCCTAAGGGGTGTGGCAAATCTGCCCCACCATTGGCCAAACACATGCCAGCAAGAGTATCTGCCCAAGCGAGGCGTGTTCGTAAAGTAATATTGTGAGGATCTTTCAGTACAGCAGGTAAATTTTCAAAAATTAATCGAATTGCTTCTAAAGACATCGCCTCTGTAAGTGGAGACGTTCGCCCTCCTAAAAAACTTTCAAAAGCATGCGTAAAGGCATCGAAGCCAGTGGCGGCAGTTACTGCTGGTGGTACAGAACACATCAGTTCAGGATCTACAATTGCAATAGATGGAAAAAGACCCGAGTGGAATAAAGTCGTTTTCTCTTGCTTTACCGTGTCACTCACAACAGCGGCTTGCGTACAGTGCGATCCGGTTCCTGAAGTTGTAGAGACCGCAATAAAAGGGAGGGCCGAATCAGGTGAAGGACCTACAGCAAAGGGATTGGAATATTTAGATAGGGCCGCTTCCCAATCAATCGCTCCAGAGGGAGTTGCTAAAAAAGCAATAAGCTTTGCGGTATCCAATACAGATCCGCCTCCTATTCCTATTACAAAATCTACTTGATTTTCAACTGCTTGTGCAATTCCTTTTTCTACTCCTTCTTGGGTAGGATTTGGAATCACTTCATCAAAATAAGTATAGCTTAGTCCGACTTCTTCTAGCAGTTTTTCTACTACCTCATAGGTGGCTTTTAGTGATCCTTTACGGGGTCTTGTTACTAAGAGTACGCGCTTTCCAAGAGTGGGAGCAATTCTTTTCAACTCATTTAACTTACCCGCACCAAAGCGAATTTGGGTAGGAACAAAAAAAGTAAAAGGATTATTTAACAAGCTGCTGTTCATAACGCTGAGGATTAATCGATTATGGGTTCAAATTTTGCAGTAAAATGACGTAAACTAATAATAGGTCCCTGATAGGTTATTCGCAGTCCTTTCATTTCATTACGTCGCTGATACACATCTGCCAGCGAGTTGACAACTACATCCATATGGCGGTTGGTATAGACCCTTCTTGAAACAGTGAGGCGCACCAATTCTAGTTCTGGAAAAATTATTTCACCTGTCTTGGGGTCTTTTTTAGAAAAAGCACAAGAACCCAGCTCTACCCCACGTACACCTCCTGTCTTAAATAGCTCTACGACTAAAGCTTGACCTGGAAATTCAGACTGAGGGATATGAGGATAAAATTTTTGAGCATCTACATAAACGCCATGTCCTCCTACAGGTTGTATAATCGGAATTCCTCTTTTTGATAATTCATTTCCAAGATAGGCAACTTGCGCAATTCGGTAGGCTAAATATTCCTCATTTACCCCCTCTTCAAGACCTATTGCAAGGGCTTCTAAATCACGCCCACTCATTCCTCCATAGGTGACAAAGCCCTCATTAATAATAGCCAATTGGTTAATTTGAGCAAATAAGGATTCATCACGTGTACAAATAAACCCACCTATATTAACCAAACCGTCTTTTTTAGAACTCATTACACAGCCCTCCGCATAAGAAAACATTTCCAAAACAATTTCTTTAATTGACTTATCCGCATAACCGGGTTCGCGCTGTTTGATGAAGTAACAATTTTCAGCAAAGCGTGCAGCATCAATCATCAGTGGGATATTATGGGCTTTTGCGATGGAAGCTACTGTTCTGATATTTTCCATAGAGACTGGCTGCCCTCCATTGCCATTACAGGTAACAGTGATAATGATTAAGGGAATTTCGCTGGTATCATGTGTGGCAATAAAATTCTTGAGTTTTTCGATGTCCATATTCCCTTTAAAAGGATAGGGGTTTGAATTGGCAGTTCTCCCCTCCTCTATAATTAAGTCAACAGGCGTAGATCCGGCGATTTCTGCATGGCCTTTAAAGCTGTCAAAATGCATATTTCCAAGGATATACCCGCCATTTTTGGCATACAGTTGAGACATAATAAAATCTGCGGCACGCCCCTGATGGGTGGGCTGTATAAAGGGAAACCCCATAAGCTCTTGGATGGTTTTTTCTAAGCGGAAAAAACTTTTACTCCCCGCATAAGATTCATCGCCAGTCATAATACCCGCCCATTGAGTACTGCTCATCGCTGAAGTACCACTATCGGTAAGCATATCGATATATACTTGGTCTGCTCTTAATCGAAATACATTAAAATCCGCCTCTTTAATCCATTGCTCACGTTCTCTGCGCGTCGATTTTTTGATCGGCTCTACGGCCTTAATCCGAAAAGGCTCAGCATCTAAAAATTTCATTTTTTCAATTTAGTTCTACTCAAATATAGAAATTTATATATGAAAAAATCGCTGTTTTTAGGGACAAAAGGTGAATTTTGAGAGACTGTCAAAACAATCAGGTCCCTGTTAAAAACCCTGTCAATAAATGAAATCAGAAGCCGTATTTTATGAGCAAAAAGAGAATATCTTAGATTAAAACCATACTGATGAACGACCGTCCAAATGATTTATTACGGATTCGCCCTGAGATCAAAAAGACCCGCTCTTTTGAAACGATGGGCCTAGAAGAGCGCTTTCAAAATGAGACCCTGCGGCCCATACTAAAATTGCAAAATCCATTACTCATTGCTGTTTTCGCAACTATATCCAAAAACGAAAAGGGGTGTTTTATGAATTGAGTCTCGAAAAGAAATTGGCCTATATCGAGTCCAGCCTTATAAAAGACCAAAAATTTCGTAATTCTGTAAAAGGAATGCTGATAGGTCATTTTACTGTGGCGGAATACACCGTCTATCAAAACGACTCTTCCTCACTAAATAAACGGATGATGAATCTCGTCATCGAACTTTTAAAAGACCAAGTACAGCTTTTTGAAGGACCTTTACAACGGGTAGTTTAAATTACTCAAAGAGCCAGGCATTTCGAAGTGCTACGGCAGCTTCTGTAGCGTCTGGTGCTTCAAGTAATCCTTCCCCTAATGTGGTGGGGTTTCCTACTTTTCCTCTTACTACAAGGGTCTCTCCATTGCGTGACAGCGTAAAGGATACTTCTTGATCGGCTTCCCAACCCAATGTTTGGGTTAGCATCTCGTTTATTTTTGCTCCATTCTCTTTATTAATCTCAGGAAACAGCTCCCCTTCAATCCCTAATACAAGATCTCCCACATGTATACCCATGGCTTCTAAAGAAGGATTCAGTGCTTTGACTGCAAACTGAAGTACTCCCGCTTCATTGGGTTCAGAGGCAAAAAACAATTGATTGTCTCCAGCAAAAAGGATAGAACGCAGTGGAACTTCCACTTGACCATTAATCAGGCCTACTTTTTCAAAATAGACATTGTAATCAATGGGCGAAGTACCCTGTACATGCGTTTCAAAAAAAGCCCCTACCTCTGGATAGGTCATGGCCACAATTTCTGCTATAAGTTCTTCGTCTTTAAAAGGTTTGTCTTTACCATAGCGTTGGGCTAAATTTTGCATGACCCACAAAATACCCTTATCGCCCCTACTCTGTTCACGGATTATAATATCGAGACACATATTAATCAAAGCGCCTTTTTGGTAGACATTGCCATAGTTGGCTTGATAAGGCTCTTCTACTATACCTGCACTCATTTCAGTAAACGACATACTGTCATCATAACGCTGTGCCAGATTGATTTTTTCCATCATACGATTATAAAAATCAGGCGCATCTATTAAGCCTTGATTGATTTGAAACAAATTGGCAAAATACTCAGTAGTTCCCTCATACATCCAAAGATGTTGAGACATTAGAGGTCTGTTATATTCAAAATTATGGATCTCTTCAGAATGGACATTTAAGGGGGTCAGTGTATGAAAAAACTCATGCGAGACGACATCTACTAAGCTTTGGGTCAATTCTCCACTACTCATGGCATCTACAAAAACAACAGTTGTAGAAGTGTGGTGTTCTAAAGCCCCCATCATCCCTCCAAAATACTGGAGGGCCTCCATATCCATAAGATGCAATAAGACATCATAGCTGGGTGTATCATTGGCGTCTCCTAAAAAGGCCTTTTGCGCTTTCATCATCTCCTCGATTGCGGGCTGATAGGCAGTCGCTTGATGTGTGTCAGAAGGAGAATAAACTGCCAAACCAACTTTGATATCATCCAAATCAAAAGAAACTGCATTGGGTTTACTATACAATATGGGATTGTCGATAATATGAAAATAGCGTTCTGCATTAAAAATATCTAAACTATCAGAGCTTGAAATTAAAGGCAAAGAAGTAAAAGGCTTTAACTCTTTAGGTGAGCGAACGCTCAATTTATAGGAATGCGCTTTCATTCCTTCAAAATAACCAATCATGGAATGTAAATTGAGTAAATAGACTTCATCCTCTTGAAAGTCAGTACCTCCCATGGGGTAGATTTCTTGCCCATCAGGACCGTCAAAAGTGTCATTGGCCAAATAACGGATTTGGGCTAATTTCTTTGGGTTTAATATCTCCCAGCTATTTTGATCCAAGGCAATTACCTCTAAAGGATTTCCATTTTTATCTAGCGCCTCGAAGTTTTCAATAAAACGCCCAAAATTTGAGTATTCGTAAGTGCCGGGAACAATTTGAGGAATATAAAATACAGTAGAAGCCGCTTTTATAGCAGGAGGCGTAATTGTAATTTTAACTTTATCATCTGCAATCGAAATCAGGTCGATTTCAGCTTGTATGGAGGCGTTATCCGCTGTAGTGTTTGTTTTTAAAGCGGCGCAGCTTAACAGTAAGGTACTGCTTAAAAAAATGAGGGTAAATTGGGATATAATTGGTTTCATGTCGGATAAATTTAGAGGAGTGAAACTCCATTTAAATCAGTAGTTAATACGCTGGTCATATAATCGAGAAAAGGTCTTACGGCCTTAAAATGAGCGCGAACTTGCCTCTCAAAATCTGTTGCGAGCACCTCATGATCGGAAAATTTCTTAATAAACAGGTATTGCTTTTTTCGAATTAAGTCAATCGCGGGATGTTCTTTAGAGAAGCCTTTGGGAGCTGTTTTAACTTCCTCCCCATCAAGGGCACCCCAATGGGCTTTAAGATCAGCTTGCGCGATTACAGAGCGAAACTCATCGGCATCGGCTTCTATTTCTTTGCGGATGCGCAATAAATCCTCTTTATTTGGATCCCAAAAGCCAGTCGCAATAAATGCATCACCTGGAGCAATATGAATATAATAGCCACCTCTGAGTTGTGGTTTTTTTCTGTGAAAGGCGACACCTGTATGGGTTTTATAAGGTGCTTTATTTTTTGAAAAACGGACATCTCGGTAAATACGAAATACTTTGACTTGATCAATCTCGTCTGTATGATTCAATTCTGTTTTTAAGGCTTCAGCAAAGGCTTTGATTTCTGTTTCCAATGCCTTAAAACGCGGTTTTTGGGTATCAAACCATTCGCGGTTGTTATTTTCACTCAACTGCTTATAAAAAGTAAAAAGGTCAGGGTTGATTGGATTCATTAAGTCTTGCGATTAGATGCGTTTAAAGGTACATTTTTTTCTACTTTTTCTGTATTCCTTATTTTTTTCGTGCTGCTAAAATACGAGCCACATCTTCTAACTTATAGCCCTTGGCTTGAAGTAAAACAAGGTAGTGAAATAAAAGGTCTGCGCTTTCATTTAAAAATAAGTCTGCATTATTGTCTTTGGCTTCGATTACAGTTTCTACGGCTTCCTCCCCTACTTTTTGTGCAATTTTATTGATCCCTGCTTGAAAAAGAGAAGCTACATAGCTGTCGGCCGTATTTTCTTTTTTACGTGCAGCAATCACGGACTCTAATTCTAAAAGTGTAGCCAATGGATGGTTGTTTTCATCGCCCCAGCAGCTGTCCGTTCCTTTGTGGCAAGTTGGTCCTTGTGGCAGGGCTTGTATAAGGAGGCAATCTTGGTCACAATCTAAGTGGATACTTTGTATCTCTAAAAAGTGGCCACTCTCCTCGCCTTTTGTCCATAAGCGTTGTTTGGAACGGCTGTAAAAAGTAACTTTTTTACTCTGCAAGGTCTTTTCAAAGGCTTCGGCATTCATATAGCCTTGCATCAAGACCTTTTGGGTAATGGCGTCTTGAATAATTGCAGGTATTAACTGGTCGGGGTGTTTAGAAAAATCAGGTTTCATTATTTGTCTATTCGTACAGCAATTTGCTGTTGTTTTAATTTATTCTTTAGTTCAGGTATTGCAATTTCACCAAAGTGAAAGACACTGGCTGCTAGGGCTGCATCCGCCTTGCCTATCGTAAAGGCGTCACTAAAATGCGAAATATTTCCAGCTCCACCAGAGGCTATAACAGGTAAGTTTGTCTCTACTGAAAGTCTTGCTAGCGCCTCATTGGCAAAGCCTTGTTTGGTGCCGTCATGATCCATAGAAGTAAAGAGTAGTTCTCCAGCGCCTCGTTGTTCTACCTCTTTGGCCCATTCAAAAAGGTCTCTATCTGTAGGCTCTTTTCCTCCTACTAAGTGAACTTTCCATTGCCCTTCAATTTGCTTGGCATCAATAGCGACTACGATACACTGAGATCCGAACTGCTCCGCCAGCGCATCAATCAACTTAGGGTTTTTTACTGCGGCAGAATTGACAGAGACTTTGTCAGCCCCATTTTTTAATAAAATAGCTACATCTTCAATAGAACTGATTCCGCCCCCTACAGTAAAAGGAATATCAATGGTTTCTGCAACTCTTAGTACAAGATTCGCCAGTGTTTTGCGCTTTTGTTCAGTAGCTGAGATATCTAAAAAAACCAATTCATCTGCCTGCTCTTGGGCGTATTGCGCCGCCAAAGCAACAGGATCACCTGCATCGCGTAAATTGACAAAATTAACTCCTTTTACAGTGCGTCCGTCTTTGATATCCAAACAGGGTATGATTCGTTTAGTCAGCATTGCTTTCGTTTTTTTCATTTAAATCCACCCCCTCATAAAAACCTAGCTGTTGCGCTGTCATCGACTTTACCCAAAAGGCCGTTTGCCCAACATGATAAGAAAAATGCTCTACCGCGTGGAGTACAGCGCCTAGACCGCTGAAGGTGAAGGCTTGGACTTTGCGTATTTTAAGAAATTCTGCCTCAGTCGTATTTTCTATACATTGTATTGAAGCTTTTACAGTGGCTTCTAGTTCGCTAAGTAGTTGCGCCTTATCTATTTCGGGGGAGTATTCAAACTCACGATCTCTAAGCCTCAGATCAGGTTCTTTGCCTATTGAGGAAAGGATGTATTGTTTCATATTTCCTTGGGCGTGAAGCAACTGATTTCCTAGGGACATCCCCTTTTTATAAGGAATTTTCCAAAACTGCTCCTGATCTACAAAAGACAAGGCTTTTTTCAGCATGCGCAGCCCTTCTTCCAGTCGGTAAATACTGTGTTTTTTAAATTCTGTAATCAACTCAGTTTCCATTTTCAATAATATACTTTTCCAGTTGTTTTAATGAAATACGGTTTTCATAAATCGCCTTGCCGATAATTACTCCTTCACAGCCCAAAGCTGCGAGCTCAAGGAGTTCTTCAAATTTAGAAATCCCACCCGAAGCAATCAGCTTGATCTGAATTTTTGCAAGTAGCTTTTGATAAAGTGCAAAAGCGGGGCCTTCTAACATCCCGTCTTTACTAATATCGGTGCATATTACATATTCGACTCCTTGACTTTTATAGTATTCAACAAACTCAAAAAGTGACTGATCTGAAGTCTCTAACCAGCCGTCTGTTGCTATCTGTAAACCTTTTACATCTGCACCTAAAATGATTTTCTCTGCACCGTAACGCTTGAGCCAGTTGTTGAAAATTTCAGGTGCTTTAACGGCTATACTTCCTCCTGTAATCTGTACAGCACCACTTTCGAAAGCAATTTTTATGTCTTGATCTGATTTTAGCCCTCCCCCAAAATCAATTTTTAGTGATGTTTGGCTCGCCAATGTTTCCAAAACTTTGTAATTAACGATGTGTTTTGACTTTGCACCGTCTAAGTCTACCAGATGTAAATACTCAATTCCATGCGCTTCAAAAGCCTTTGCTACTTCTAAAGGAGATTCATTATATATCTTTTTTGTGGCATAATCTCCTTTAGAAAGGCGGACACACTTTCCTTCTATAAGGTCTATAGCTGGGCATATTCTCATGCGGGAAGTTTTAAAAAATTTTGAAGTAGTAATTGCCCTTTGCGGCTGCTTTTTTCTGGATGAAACTGAACTCCATAAAAATTAGCTTTCTGTAGGGCTACACTATAAGGGCCGTTGTAATGACTGGTGGCCACAGTTTCCTTGCATAGTGGCACATAATAAGAGTGTACCAAATACATATAATCACCTTCATTAATACCCTCAAATAAAGGGCTTTTTGGGTCGTGAATGCTGTTCCAACCCATTTGAGGCACTTTAACAGTGCCACCAAAACGTTTGACACTTCCTTTGATGATACCAAGTCCTTCTACCCCCCCTTCCTCAGAATACTCACAGAGTAATTGCATCCCAAGACAAATGCCTAAGAGGGGTTGTTTCAAAGTAGGAATCAACTGATCAAGACCTGTATCTATTAGTTTGTTCATTGCACTCCCCGCTGCCCCTTGACCTGGAAAAATAACTCTCTCCGCTTGTTTAATTTTTTCTGCGTCTGAAGTAAGTACATGAGAGGCACCCAGTCGCTCTAAGGCAAACTGTAGACTCTTTGTATTTCCTGCCCCGTAATCTATGATAGCAACCATCTATAAACTGCCTTTAGTAGAGGGTAAAATCATATTATCAGGGTCCCGCTTTATCGCCATTTTTATGGCTTTAGCAAAGGCTTTAAAGATGGCTTCAATTTTATGGTGCTCATTGGTACCACTGGCTTGTATATTTAAGTTCGCCTTGGCACCGTCAGAGAAAGACTTAAAAAAATGCATAAACATTTCAGTAGGCATTTGACCAATAATCTCCCGTTTAAATTCCGCCTCCCAGACTAACCAATTACGCCCTCCGAAATCCAGAGCAACTTGCGCCAAGCAGTCATCCATAGGCAAACAAAAACCATAGCGCTCTATGCCGAGCTTAGAACCCAGCGCTTGCGCAAAAGCCTCACCTAAAGCGATGGCCGTATCCTCAATCGTATGGTGCTCATCTACTTCCAAATCACCTTTGACAGTGAGTTCGATATCCATTCCACCATGGCGCGCCAATTGATCAAGCATGTGATCAAAAAAGGCAATGCCTGTTTGAATATTACTTTTTCCACTGCCGTCCAGATTGAGTTGAAGATCGATCGCTGTTTCGTTTGTTTTACGTGTATAGACCACTTGACGTTGTGCTAATTTTAAAAAGGCATAAACTTCTTTCCACAAAGTAGCAGTCAGTGCGATAGGAAGGCTTTGTTCTGAATTCACCTCTTCGATGCCTAAGTTGGGATTACTCGCCAAAAAGAGACCCTTACACCCCAGGTTTTTTGCCAGTTCCATATCTGTCATTCGGTCACCAATTACATAGGAGTTTTTCAAGTCGTATTCTGGGTTGTTTAAATATTTGGTTAACATACCTGTACGCGGCTTGCGCGTAGGGGCTTGATCTGACGGCAAGCTTTTGTCGATCAAAACCTCACTAAATACAACACCCTCATTTTCAAAAGACTGAATTAAAAACTGCTGTAAGGGCCAAAAAGTTTCCTTAGGGAAAGAGGAAGTACCCAAACCATCTTGATTGGTCACCATTACGAGTTCATAATCAAATTCTTTGGCAATTTTACCCAGATAAGTAAATACACCTGGATAAAAAATAAGTTTTTCAAAGGCGTCAAGCTGAAAGTCTTTAGGCTCTAGCGCTAATGTTCCGTCACGGTCTATAAATAGTACTTTTTTCATTTTATTGAATTTAGACTTTGAAAAGCCTTAATCAAGGCTTGATTTTCCTCTGGAAGACCTACAGTAATCCGAAGCGTATTTTCGCAATGTAAGTATTTAGAGGTGTTGCGCACCACGATCCCCTTATCTATGAGTTGCTTATAGCGCAATGCCGCATCATCCACTTGAATCAGTAAAAAATTAGCATCAGAAGGATAACATTTTTGGATGCATTCGATGGTTGAAAAAGCGTCTTCTAAACGCTTTCTCTCTTCAATAATTAATTTGACTTGATTTTTTACAACTTCTTGTTTATCAATTTTTTGGATTGCTGTACTTAAAGTTAAAGTATTAATATTATAGGGGGCTTTAATGCGATTAAAAAAGGAAATTAAATCGGGATATCCATAGGCGATTCCGAGTCGTGCGCCAGCTAACCCCTGGGCTTTAGAAAATGTTTGACAAACTAAAAGATTGGGGTATTTATCTAACTGACTGATATAGGAAGGGGCATCATGAAACTCTGAATAAGCCTCATCGATCACAATTAAACCTGGAAAGTGATCCAATATGCGTGTGAGGGCTTCGGGCTTAAAAGCATTAGCTGTAGGATTATTTGGATTTGCAATAAAAAGTATTTTTACCGTCTCATCTGCCTTGTCTAAGAGTGCATCAACATCCAATTCATAGTTTGGGGTAAGTGGCACTTCACATACCCGGACCCCGTGAAGGGCAGCCGCTACTTTATACATCCCAAATGTAGGGGGGGCGATCATTATAGCCTCTTTTTCAGGCTCACAGCAGCCCATGATCACTTGGCTAATAAATTCATCGCTTCCATTTGATAAATACAACTGTTCGACACGCACCCCTTTCCATTTTCCAATTAAGGCTTTTAATTCAAGTTGTAATGGATCGGGATACCTATTGAGGTCTGTTTCATACGGACTCTCATTGGCGTCTAAAAAAATCATGGATTCGCCATTGCTGACAAATTCTTGGCGCGCAGATTGATAAGGTTTTAGTTCCAGCAGGCGCTTTCTCAAATAAGAAGTGGCATCAAATTTCATTCTCTAGTGTATTTAATCGAATACGCACTGCATTTTTATGTGCCTGCAGACCTTCTGCTTCCGCCATGAGTTCAATCGTATTGCCCAGCAACTGAATTCCTTCTTTTGAGATTTTTTGAAACGTAATGGCCTTTCTGAAACTGTCTAAATTTACCCCACTATAGTGCTTGGCATACCCGTTAGTAGGTAAAGTGTGGTTTGTACCCGAGGCATAATCTCCAGCGCTTTCTGGAGTAAAATTCCCCACAAAAACAGAACCCGCGTTGCGCACTTGCTCCAAATAAAGCGCTTCGTTTTCAACACAAACGATATAGTGTTCAGGACCATAAGCATTAATAAAGTCAATGGCTTGCTGATTCGTTTCAAAATAAAAAGCTTTAGAATTTTTCAACGCCTGTGCTGCAATCTCTTTTCTCGGCAATGCATTAAGCTGCTCTTCAAGCGCAGCGGCTACTTCACTTAAAAAAGGCTTGTGCGTGGTTACAAAAAGTACTTGACTGTCTGGACCGTGTTCAGCCTGAGACAATAAATCTGCCGCAATAAATGCAGGATTTGCAGTGGCATCAGCAGCGACTAAAAGTTCACTAGGCCCTGCTGGCATATCAATAGAAACTTGATAGCGTGTAGCCCACTGCTTGGCAACCGTAACATATTGATTACCAGGACCAAATATTTTATATACTTTAGGGATTGTAGCGGTACCTAAGGCCATAGCAGCAATGGCTTGTATTCCTCCTATTGTATAAATTTTTTCCACCCCACACAATTGGGCTGTATAGAGTACTACCGGTGGAACTGTTCCTTCTTGAGTGGGAGGCGTACAAAGAATAATTTCTTTGCATTCTGCAATTTGAGCCGGAATCGCAAGCATTAAAATCGTAGAAAATAAAGGCGCTGAACCCCCTGGAATATAGAGCCCCACTTTTTCTATTGGTTTTTTTTCTTGCCAGCACACCACCCCTTTTTGGGTCTCAAGTTGCTGCATTTTATAGTCCTGTGCCTTGTGAAAAGATTCAATATTTACTTTGGCTTGTTGTATTGCTGCTTTAAGTGCTTCGGGAACTAACTTTTCAGCATTACTTAAAGCTTGCTCACCCACTCTTAGGTCTTCGAGTGCTACTTTGTCAAATTGAGCAGTATATTTGCGAACCGCTTGATCGCCTTCTTTTTTTACGGCTTCAAAAACTTCAGCCACCAAAGGCTCTAGATCCTCATAACTTGCTGTAGGTCGCTCAGTCAAAATATTCCATTCATCAAATGAGGGGTTTATAAATTGCTGCATCACAAAACCATTTTTTCAATTGGACATACTAAGATATCTTCCGCTCCAGCAGCTTTAAGCTGGTCGATGACCTCCCAGAAGTCACTCTCATTAATTACAGAGTGAAGCGAACTCCATCCCTCTTGCGCCAGGGGCAATACTGTAGGACTTTTCAACACAGGCAGTATGGCACTGATGGCATTAATTTTATCATTGGGCGCATTGAGCAAGATGTATTTAGACTGCTTTGCTCTTAAAACAGCTTGAATTCTAAACCGAAGTTTATCTATTGTTTGCTGCAGCTCACTTGACACACCAGGCGCTTGAACCAATACAGCTTGTGATCGCCCAATTTCTACAACTTCTTTTAAATTATTTTTAAAGAGCGTACTCCCACTTGATACAATATCACAAATAGCGTCTGCTAACCCTATATTGGGTGCGATTTCGACTGATCCGTTAATAATGTGCAATTCAGCCTTTATCTTATTTTTGGCTAAAAAATTTGTAACCGTATTCGGATAAGAGGTCGCAATACGCTTCCCATTAAGGTCTTCTAGGCCCTTAAAAGTTTGATTTTTTGGCACTGCTATAGATACCTTACACTTTGAAAAACCCAATGGTTCTATCACTTCAAGGTCTTCTCCTTTTTCAACGATAAGGTTTTCGCCAATAATGGCTAAGTCTACTACGCCATCTCTTAAGTATTGAGGAATATCTCCATTGCGTAAATAAAAGACTTCCATAGGAAAATTTCGAGCAGCCGCCTTTAATTGGTCTTTACCATTATCAATTGAAATGCCACACCTTTTAAGTAAACTTAAAGAGTCTTGGTGAAGCCTGCCTGATTTTTGAATTGCTATTCGTATCATAGTTTTTATAAAAAAAGCCCGTCTGATTGCTCAAACGGGCCCGTAATAAATTTCATAGACAATCTATTACAACTCGTTTGATCGAGTGTTTAGATGATGTCTATGTAAGTTTGTTTTTCTCATTTGAGCAGCAAATATATTTATTTTTTTTAAAACTCAAATTTTATTGATTCCCTAAAATTATGGGCAAACCATTTTTCCCGCTACCAATTACTATCACTTTTGAATTTGGTGATTCTGAAAGTTTAATCGTCGCCTCAATTCCTTTTTCTTGCAGAATTTTGTCAGTAAGTGAAGCACTTAAGATACGGTTTGCCGTTGCTTTCCCTTCAGCATCAATTCGCTGACGTTCCGCTTCCTGTCTGGCTTTTTCAATACGGAATTCATATTCAAGAGCCTCCTGCTCTTGGCGTAATTTGCGCTCAATCGCTTCTTTAATGGCCACAGGTAAGGTAACATCACGAACCAGCACTGCATTCAATTGGATGTGTTGTGATTCCACATTTTTTTGTGTTTCCTCAAAAATTTCATTCTGAATGGCATCGCGTTTAGTTGAATACAATTGTTCTGGTGTATAACGCCCCACTACAGATCGGGCAACAGCTCGTATTTGTGGGATTAAAACAATATTGACATAATTCTCACCTTTTGTCTTATGAAGGAGTCCTAATTCTTCATATTTGGGCTGATAAAGTACAGATACATCTAATGAAATTTCAAGACCATTAGAGGAGAGTACTTGCATATTTCCTTCAAAAAACTCTTGTTGCTTGACATTATAGATATATACTTTATTCCAAGGGGAGATAATATGAAATCCTTCTCCTAATGGCGGCTCGTCTGTTACGACACCTCCACCAAAAGTTTTAAATAAAACGCCTGCTTCCCCATAGCCAATATTAATGGATGACTTGGAGATAAAGATTAATATGACAACGATCAGTAAGATGACCGGTAAGCCAATTTTGGGTAATTTTTGCATACTATGTAAATTAAAATTAGGTTAACATTCCACCATCAACATGGAGCACTTGTCCAGTGATGTAATTTGATAAATCAGAAGCCAAAAAGACACAGGCATTGGCTACATCTTCCGGTTGCCCTCCTCTTTTAAGAGGGATTCCATCTCTCCACCCTTGAACGACCTCTTCAGAAAGCTGAGCAGTCATTTCTGTTTCTATAAATCCAGGGGCAATCACATTTGATCTTATATTTCGCGAACCGAGCTCTAGCGCGATTGATTTTGAGAAGCCAATAATCCCCGCTTTTGAAGCGGCATAATTCGCTTGACCTGCATTCCCTTTTACGCCTACTACTGAGCTCATATGTATCAAGGATCCTTTACGCTGCTTGAGAAAAGTGCGCTGCACCGCTTTGGTCATATTGAAAATTGACTTAAGATTGACTTCCATCACTTGATCAAAATCTGACTCACTCATGCGCATGAGTAGGTTGTCTTTTGTAATACCCGCATTATTGACCAAAATATCTATAGATCCAAAATCTTTTAGTACATCGGCTATAAGCTGCTCGGCAGCTTCATAGTCAGCTGCATTACTCTGATACCCCTTAACTTGCACGCCCTGACTTGAGAGTTCTGCAACTAGTGCCTCTGCAGCCGCTTGGTTGCTGCTATAGGTAAATGCTACAGCGCAGCCCTGCTCTACAAAAACTTTAGCAATACCACGACCAATTCCTCGGCTTGCTCCTGTAATAATCGCTGTTTTTCCTTCTAATAATTTCATAATTGAATCAAGCTATGAGTTCAGCTACTTTAGCTCCTATTTGTGCGGGAGAATCAACAACGTGAATCCCACATTCACGCATAATTCTTTTTTTGGCTTCAGCAGTATCTTCGCTTCCACCAACTATGGCTCCTGCATGACCCATTGTACGGCCTTTGGGGGCAGTTTCCCCTGCAATAAACCCTACTACTGGCTTTTTATTGCCAGAGGCTTTAATCCATTGCGCAGCATCAGCTTCTAGCTGGCCACCAATTTCCCCAATCATAACAATACATTCGGTCTCAGGATCATTCATAAAAAGTTCTACGGCTTCTTTAGTAGTGGTTCCTATAATAGGATCTCCTCCAATTCCTATAGCGGTAGAAATACCCAAGCCTTGGCTGACCACTTGATCTGAAGCTTCATAGGTAAGGGTTCCTGATTTTGAGACAATCCCTACTTTTCCTTTTTTAAAGACAAAACCGGGCATAATACCTACTTTGGCTTCTTCAGGTGTAATAACACCTGGACAATTGGGTCCCACTAAAGTGGCTCCTTTCGATTTTACATAGTGGAAAGCCTTAGTCATGTCATTAACGGGTATGCCTTCTGTAATGGTGATTATCACTTTTATCCCCGCTTCAGCAGCCTCCATAATGGCATCAGCAGCAAAAGCGGGTGGTACGAATATAATTGTAGTGTCAGCTCCCACTTCCGCCACTGCTTCAGCCACAGAATTAAATACGGGCTTCTCTAAATGCTGCTGGCCTCCTTTTCCTGGAGTAACCCCACCCACTATATTGGTTCCATATTCAATCATTTGGGTGGCGTGGAATGTTCCTTCACTTCCTGTAAATCCTTGCACAATTATTTTTGATGCTTTATTAACAAGTACACTCATAGTTTAATTTCTCAATTTAGTTTGATGTGGTTATTCTTTTACGCGCTCCAGATAATTTCCTTTATCAGTATCCACTTTAATTTTATCCCCTTCATTGATAAAAAGAGGAACATTTATGGAAGCCCCTGTTTCTAGGGTAGCCGGTTTTGTGGCATTAGTTGCGGTATTTCCTTTTACACCCGGCTCAGTATGTGTTACTTCCAAAACTACACTAGCGGGCATATCTGCGGAAAGGGGCAAACCATCTTCAGAATTAATCGCAATAGTTACGATTTCCCCTTCTTTTAAAAGCCCTGGATTATCTAAAATGGTTTTCTCTAAACTAATTTGATTGTAATCCTCTGTATTCATAAAATGAAAACGATCCCCTTCATTATAGAGGTATTGATATTTGTGTGTTTCTACCCGGATGTCTTCAATTTTATGCCCTGCAGAGAAGGTATTATCTAATACTTTACCTGAGGTAACGCTTTTCAGTTTAGTTCTAACAAAAGCAGGACCTTTTCCAGGTTTGACGTGCAAAAACTCAATGATCTTATAGATGTCATTATTGTACTTTATACACAGTCCTTTTCGAATATCTGATGTTGTCGCCATAATTTTATGCAAATTTAACTTTTTTGTCCGTACCCCCTAACAATTCCTAATGTTGATTTTTCTATGAAATCCAAAATTTGATTTCGATCAGCACTGGTCCCTACTTCCTTTTTAACGACTTCTATTGCTTGAGATAAATGAAGCTTGCGCTTAAAAAGTATGCGGTATACTTCATCGACCTGTTCAATTCTCGAGGCGGATACACCATTGCGCTCCATTCCAACTGCATTAATTCCTAAAAAAACGAGAGGATCTCGCGCCACTTTAGCAAAAGGAGGAATGTCCTTTCTTACAAGTGCACCTCCCGCAACATAGGCAAAATCCCCTATTTGACAAAACTGTTGAATGGCAGTAAGTCCAGAAAAAACGACATAATTTCCTATATTAATATGCCCTGCAAGGGTTGTATTATTAGAAAATATGCAATAGTTTCCTATATTACAATCATGGGCTATATGGGAATAGGCCATAATCAGGCAATGTGCACCTACCTCTGTTTTACCAGAAACAGCCGTCCCCCTATTAATTGTTACACATTCACGAATTACCGAATAGTCTCCTATGAGTGCCAATGAATCCTCTCCTTTAAATTTTAAATCTTGAGGAATAGCCGCAATAACTGCACCTGGAAATATTTTGCAATGTGCGCCGATGCGTGCACCTTCCATAATGGTCACATTTGAGCCAATCCAAGTGTGCTCCCCTATTTCAACATTATTGTGAATGGTTGTAAAAGGGTCGATTGTTACATTGGGTGCTATTTTCGCATTGGGGTGAACATGAGTTAAGTTTGTTTTCATTGGGGTTTTTTAGGTTGTGCGTTTTGAAATTTGAGCCATCAAATCACCTTGACTGACCAACTGATCATTTACAAAGGCGTATCCTCTCATATTACAAATCCCTCTTCGAATTGGGGTTAAAAGTTCAAGTTTAAAAATTAATGTATCCCCAGGATAAACTGGGCGTTTGAATTTAACAGCGTCTATCTTCATAAAAAATGTCAAATAATTTTCAGGGTCTGGCACTGTACTCAAAACCAATACTCCTCCAGCTTGGGCCATGGCTTCAATCTGTAAAACACCAGGCATGACAGGTGCCCCAGGGAAATGACCTTGGAAAAAAGACTCATTCATTGTCACATTTTTTAGCCCTACCACATGTTGGTCAGATAATTCTAAAATTTTGTCAACCAAAAGAAAAGGAGGTCTATGCGGAAGCATATTCATTATCTGATTAATATCCATAACGGCAGGTTTTGATAGATCCACCTCAGGCACTATAGATTTCTTTTCTGCTTTAATATGGTTGAGAAGTATTTTCGCAAATTCAGTATTGATTTTATGTCCAGGCTTTGTGGCAATTATTTTTCCTTGAATGGGCATTCCTACTAAAGCAAGATCACCTATTAAGTCTAAAAGTTTGTGACGTGCAGCCTCATTGGGGTAATTAAGTTTAGCGTTGTCAAGTAGTCCATTGGCCTTTACACTGAGTTCTTTTTTCCCAAAAACCTTTTTGAGTTTTTCTAATTGAACAGGTTTAAGTCGTTGATCTACATATACAAGTGAATTACTTAAATCCCCACCTTTAATCAAGCCTTGATCAAGCAGAGATTCTAATTCATGCAAAAAACTAAATGTTCGAGCAGAAGCAATCTCTTTCTGAAAATCTTCGAGATCATGAAGGTGTGCATTTTGGGTGCCTAAGACTTTGGTTTCAAAGTCAATCATAACACTATAAGAAAGTTTATCAGCAGGCAGTAGAAGTATTTCACTCCCAGTTTCAGGATCACGATGTTGAATCACTTCATTGACTACAAATAGTTCTCTTTCGGCCTCTTGGACTTCAATTCCCGCTTTAATAATTGCTTCAGTAAAAGGTTTTGATGAGCCGTCTATAATAGGAATTTCTGAACTGTTGACTTCAATCAAACAATTAGAAATTTTAGCGGCATAAAGCGCGGCCAAAAGGTGCTCAGTAGTCATAATGCTAACCCCATCCATTTCGAGTGAGGTACCCCGCGAAGTGGCATCGACACGAGTTGCTAATGCAGGGAGTGCTGCCGGGGGATTTAAATCTATTCGATGAAAAACAATACCCGTGTCTTCGGGAGCAGGTTTTAAGACCAGCTTTACAGTTTCTCCTGTGTGTAACCCTTTCCCTTCTAGGCTTACTGTTTTTGCTAAAGTTTGTTGTTTCTCAGTGGTTATTATCATGTCAGTTCTTTTTTTCTATGCTACTCAGTCTTTTTTCAATTGCAGGAAAGCGTTTAAACAAGGTGTAGGATTTGTAATAGGAACGATAATCATAAGCAGGCGTTCCTTGCACTGTACTCCCAGCAGATAGATTGCTCACTACTCCTGTTTGTCCTTGGATACGTACGTGATCTCCTATATTGAGGTGACCCGCAATCCCTACTTGTCCTCCAATTATACAATGTGATCCAATTTTTGAGGATCCAGCAATTCCTGTTTGCGCAGCAATTACAGTATGTGGCCCAATTTCTACATTATGGGCAATTTGGACTAAATTATCCAGTTTTACGCCTTCCTCAATAAGTGTCGCGCCAAGCGTCGCTCTGTCTATAGTGGTATTCGCCCCTATTTCTACCTTATTTTTGATAATTACTTTTCCGAGATGAGGTGTTTTTAGGTAAGTGCTATTTTCTTGAGGCGCAAATCCAAATCCATCACTTCCTATAACAACTCCTGGGTGAATTATACAGGCTGAGCCTATTTCTGTTTCATCCATAACGGTTACCCTCGCATTGAGAATACTTCCTTTTCCTATAGTCACTTGTGAACCTATTGCACAGTGCGCTTGTATGAGCACCCCTTCTTCGATTCTAGTCTTTGGTCCTATAGTAACATAAGGTCCGATAGCCACCCCTTTAGCAACAGTCGCTGTTGGATCAATAAGTGCAGTAGCATGTATGCCCTTGGGTGACTCTGTTTTATTGAGTTCAGCCCAGGACCTCATTAATTGTGTAAAAACAATATAAGGGTCTGTAACGCGAATAAGTGTAGCCGGCCCCTGGTAAGAAGTCTCAAGATCATGAGCAACCAATACAGCGCTTGCCTTAGTTAAAGCTAAAAAAGGGATGTATTTAGGATGTGCTATAAAGCTGAGTGCGCCCGCTTCAGCTTCTTCAATTTTTGAAAGCTTAGAAATGAGTACATCGCCATTACCCTCAATACTACCGCTAAATTTTTCAGAAATCTCTAAGGCTGTAAAATTCATAAAGTAAAAGTAGAAATTTTATAGGGAATTAATTGACTTTGGATAACAGAGATAGTACTTGGTCAATGGTGCTGAAAATTGTTTGAAATCCAAATAATTGATGGCCTTAGAAATAGGAAAAACATGGTTGTTTTTATCCAATAAGAGCAGTTGAGAATCATCTGATCTGTATGTTTGGTTTGAAATACTGCCCTCAAAAACAAAATAATTATAAACATCTGGTTGATTTTCAAAGCTTCCCAAGCGTATTCGCTTTTTATCGATTTGCTCTTGGGTAAAAGGAATATCACTCATTTTTATTTTGGGCAATTGTCGCTGGATTAATTGCTTTGAAAGCCTAGATAAGACTAAATCTGGATGCTGCTGCCAAGATTTTAGAAGTTGATAAATATCAGTGTCATCAAGGCTTAAATAATGTCTTAAAATCGATTCATCAAGCGTATTTGTCGTATTTAATTTGAAAAAAGGATAAAGAAAATGTGAAGAGGCTAATTGTTCGCTCCCTGAAGAAATTAAATCTTTAAAACGCCCGAGTGTTTTGATGAGAAGAAGTTCAGCAGCCAGGCTGGTTTTGTGTAGATACACCTGCCAATACATTAATCGTCTGGCTAAAAGGAATTTCTCCAAGGAATGAATCCCTTTAACTTCAAATACCAGTTCTTCATTATGCACATTCATCATCGCTAAAATCCGATCAGTATTTATATTTCCCTCTGTTACACCTGTGTAAAAACTGTCTCGTTTTAAATAATCGAGGCGGTCTAAATCAACTTGTCCGGAGACGAGTTGGTGCATGAATTTTCTAGGATACTGATTGGTAAAAATCTGATAAGCCAAATCTAACTGCCCATCAAGATTTGTGTTGAGTAGTGCAATTACTTGAAGCGATATTTTTTCGTGGTGTACACCTTGAAGGAGGATATTTTCTGTAGCATGAGAGAAAGGACCATGACCAATATCGTGAAGTAGAACCGCGATTTGCATGGCTTCCTGTTCAGCCTTACTGATTTCAACTCCTTTTCCTTCTAAAACAGCTATCGCTTTTTGCATAATATGCATGGCGCCTAAGGCATGCTCAAAACGTGTATGGTGGGCCCCAGGATAGACCAGACTGGACAAGCCCATTTGAGATATTCTACGCAAGCGTTGAAAGAACGGGTGATTAATAAGTTCAGAAAGCAATGGGGTTTCTATGGAAATAAATCCATAAATTGGATCATTGAACAACGTATTTTTTTGGTGGGCCAAGATTATATTTGTGAGCGACAAAGATACTAAATGAATTGGATCAATATTTTATGGGTAGATGACGAAATCGATCTACTAAAACCACATATTTTATTTCTCAAAGAACGCGGCTACCAAACAACACCTTGTTCCAATGGAAGAGATGCCCTAGAATTACTGACAAATAAGGACTTTGATATTATTCTTTTAGATGAGAATATGCCGGGTCTCAATGGCTTAGAAACTTTAGGTGAACTTAAAAATATACGCCCTAACCTACCTGTCATTATGATTACTAAAAATGAGGAAGAACAGCTCATGAATGAGGCCATAGGGGCCAAAATCTCTGATTACTTAATCAAGCCTGTCAATCCCAATCAGATATTACACTCTCTTAAAAAAATCCTCAATCACAAAAACATAATCGCTGAAAAAACAACCCAGAATTATCAAAAAGAGTTTCGAGAGATCAGCCTTTCTTTAGCGGGACTAGATTCCTACCAGGATTGGGTGGCCTATTTTAAAAAATTAATCTATTGGGAATTAGAACTCGAAACCCTTGATGACAAGAGTCTGCTTGAGGCGTTTGAGATTCAACTAAAAGAAGCCAATCATCAGTTTGCAAAGTTTATTGCTGAAAATTATTCCGATTGGCTGCAAAATTCTGACGGTCCTGTGCTTTCCCATAATGTCTTTGAAAAATTGGTGCTGCCTGAGCTCAAAACACAGCAACCTACTCTACTATTGATGATAGATAACCTACGGTATGATCAATGGAAAATCCTTGCTCCACAGCTAAATGAATATTTCTCTCTAGTTAGTGAAAAAGCTTATTTCAGTATTTTGCCTACGACAACGCAATATGCCCGAAACGCATTTTTTGCTGGAGAAACCCCACAAAAGATTAGCGAAAAATTTCCTCATTGGTGGAAAAATGACAATGATGAGGGCGGTAAAAATTTACACGAGCACGATTTACTTCAGGTGCAACTCAAGCGATTAGGGATCACACGAACATCAAGTTTTCATAAAATCACGCAACTCCAACAATGTCATCAGCTTATTAAAAATTTAGCAAACCACACCCATGAGGGGATTACTACTGTTGTCTATAATTTTGTGGATATGATCTCTCATGCCAAAACCGAAATGGAAGTTATTAAGGAGTTGGCTTCTGATAGCAAGTCCTATCGTTCATTAACTGCTACCTGGTTTAAGAACAGCCCACTAAAAGAATTACTCAAAAAAGCCAGTGAACTTGGATTTCAAATTCTTTTGACAACAGATCACGGAACTGTAAATGTCGGTGCTCCTAGTCAAGTGATAGGAGATAAAGAAACCGGCATCAATCTACGTTATAAGTCGGGGAAAAGTTTGACTTTTGAAGCGAAAGATGTTTTGTGCTGTGAAAACCCCTCAGCATTTGAATTGCCTTCATTTTATGGAATCAATAGTCGCTATATTTTTGCGCGAAGCGACGCTTATTTTGTTTATAAAAATAATTTTAATTACTACGCCAAACTCTTTAAGGACACCTTTCAACATGGGGGGATTTCACTTGAAGAAATGATTATTCCTTTTGTTGTTTTAAAAGGGCGATAGTACTATTTTTACGCAATGGAATTTCGCTTCAAACTCGATGAAATAAAGGCAGCAGCTCAGCTTTTACTCGACCACAGTTCCACTTTTGTAATCAGAATTGATGGAGAAATGGGCGCAGGAAAAACCACCCTAATAGCAGAGGCGGTAAAGCTTTTAGGTGCTTCTGATACAGTCAGTAGCCCAACTTTTTCCTTGATAAACTGCTATAAAAATAATAAGGCTTTTTTTTATCATTTTGATTTTTACCGCCTTGACCATCCTAATGAAGCCTTAGATTTCGGTATAGAGGAGTATCTAGACTCAGGTCATTTATGCTTTCTAGAATGGGCAGATAAAATCGCTCCTCATCTCCCTTTAAATTATGATTTTTTTCAGCTTAAAGTCGAAAAAGAAGGCGCTCGCGTATTAAGTAAAATTAAAATTTAGCATTTGTGAAAACACTCTATCGATTGGGTTATTATTTGGGAGGTTTTTCTGTGGGACTGATCTTTTTAGCCTTTATTTTGAATGGAAAAAAAACAAGTTGTAATTATACTCCTAATGCCCGAGTAATAGATAATTTACTTCAAAAAGAGCTCGTCATTCCAGCTGCTCTTTCCGATCGCTATCCGGCATTAAATAAAGACTTGCTTAAAGAACTTATACGTACAGCCACAGTCGATTTTTCAAAGAGTGATACACAAAGAGATTCGTGTAAACGTTATCAGCTTGAGGGTAAACAGCCAGCAAAAACTATTTTTGAAGTCGCCAATTGCGCAAAAAAAGTGACCCTTATAAGCTACCGTCAGCCTTAACTTCTCTTCTGCGTTTCAATTCTCGTTTTATGAGTGTCAATTCTCGAGGACTTTGGCCTTGAACAGCACTATTTTCCTCTGCCCTGCGAATTAAATAAGGAATAACTTCTTTTAAAGGACCATAGGGCACATATTTTACTACTTGATAACCGAGATCGGCAAGATTAAATGACAAAAAGTCTGCCATCCCATAAAGCTGCGAAAACCAAATTCGAGGAGAGTTGGCAGGGATTTGATGTGTTTTCATCCAATCAACTAACCTTTGCGTACTGTCTTCGCTATGCGACCCTAAAAATAATTCACAATGGTCTAAGTGGTTTAAAATTAAATACAAGCCCTGATTAAAATTTTCATCAGTAGCTTCCTTAGTTGGACATAATGGAGAGGGGTAGCCCCGCTCTATAGCCCTTTGATTTTCTTTTTCCAAATAAGCGCCCCGTACTAATTTGATTCCGATCTGAAAGTTTGCTGATTTCGCTTCATCAATAAGCATTTTGAGATAAGGCAGTCGGTCATTACGATACATTTGCATAGTCGTATAAATCAATGGCTGAGCGCCCTGGTTATACTTTTTCATTAATGTCAAGGCTATTTGATCGATGGCCCCCTGAAGCCATGACTCCTCTGCATCAATTAAGAGCCTTACATTCAATTCTTGAGCGTAATCACAACAGCGGTTAATTCGTGCTAATGCCTGCTCCCACTCTAGTTGCTCTTCAGCACTTAAGGCAACTCCCTCAGTTTGTTTCTCAAATAAACGGGCGGGTCCTAACGCAGTACTTTTAAAAACAGTAAAGGGAAGTGCTTCGTTATTTTGAGAAAGTTTAATTGTCTCTAGAATTTTCTTTAAACTTTCCTCCATGCCTTCGCTTGTTTTCTGTCCCTCAGAGGCATAATGCATATAGGATTTGACCTTAAAGTTGTATAATGACTCCACCACTTTTATAGAATCTTTTTCCTGCTGGCCTGCGCAAAATTGTTCAAAAACAGTTCGCTTTAAAAGCCCTTTAATGGGAAACCCAATTTTGAGAAGGAAGACAATTAATTGACCCGAAATGCGAACAAAAAGCGGGTATGAGAAAATAGTAAAAAGGAGATAAGTTTTATACAATTCACTTTTAGATTTGTGTATAAAGGCCCGTTCTGTATTTTCAAATAGTGTCATAGCAATCCAATATAAAATTCACTTAATTTTATTTTCCAGCATTGGGACAAATCGAAAATGTCCAAATTGCTCCCTATCAAAGGCTGTCTCGCTCGTTTTGGTAAATCGGGTCATTATTTGTTCTTTATCCCCTAAAGGAATAATTAGTTTTCCTCCTATTTTAAGTTGCTTTAAAAGGGCTTTGGGAACTTCAGGAGCTGCAGCAGTCACAATTATTTTATCATAGGGGGCCGCTGCCTCAAAACCTAAATAGCCGTCTCCAAATAGATGCTTTTTAGGACGTATTCCTAGCTTTTGAAACAAGAGCTGCGTCTTTTTGAAGAGCGTCTGCTGACGCTCTATCGTATAAACAAAGGGGGTAATTCCTAATAATACAGCCGTTTGGTAACCAGATCCAGTTCCTATTTCTAAAACTTTATCAGTAGAAGACAACTGGAGTAATTCAGTTTGAAATGCAACTGTATAGGGCTGAGAAATTGTCTGATCTGCAGCAATAGGATAAGCTTTGTCTTCATAGGCAAAATTTGCTAATGCAGTATCCATAAAAAGATGGCGGGGCACCTGATTCAAAATAGTAAGTACAATTTCATCTTTAATCCCTTTTTTACGAAGCAACTCTACGAGTTGATTCCTTTGCCCTTGATGTTTTGGCGTATCCCGCATAGCGAGCAAATTTAATTTAGTTTTTTCTAATTATAATGAATTTGATTGTACTTTTGAGATAAAGGACAATGCTATGCTAAAAGTCGGAGTTTTTGGTGCAGGCCACTTGGGTAAAATACATATCAAAGTTATTGCTGCATCACCAAAATTAGAGCTGATCGGTTATTATGACCCCAATTTGGATCTCGCTCAATCTTCGGACCTTTTAAAAAAGCACAAAGCCTTTCAAAGTCCAGAGGAGCTGATCCATGCTGTTGATATAGTTGATATTGTCAGTACCCCCCAAACCCACTTTTCAATCGCTCAAAAAGCCATTGAAGCGGGAAAACACCTTTTTATCGAAAAACCGATGGCAGCAACTGTGGCTGAAGCAACTGAAATTATCCAATTGGCCGAACAAAAGGGGGTGATTGGACAAGTGGGACATATAGAGCGGTTTAATCCTGCTTATATCGCCTTAAAGCCTTTTATTGAGAATCCTCGATTTATAGAAACGCACCGTTTAGCAGAATTCAATCCGAGAGGAACCACAGTTTCTGTAGTTTTGGATCTTATGATTCATGATATTGACATTGTATTAAGTACTGTAAAGGCCCCAATCAAAAATATCCAGGCTTCAGGAGTAGCTGTAATAAGCAAGAGCCCTGATATTTGCAATGCACGAATTGAATTTGAAAATGGCTGTATAGCAAACCTGACAGCCAGTAGAGTTTCATTGAAGAAAGTTCGCAAATCTAGATTTTTTCAAAAAAATGCCTCTTTGGTAGTTGACTATCTTACTCAACAGGTTGAAATCTTAACAATAAAAGACCATGATCCAGAGTCAGCAGAAGACTTAGCCGTTGTATTGAGTAATGCGGAAGGTGAAAAAAAACAAGTTCTCTTCGAAAATCCCACTATCCCTAAAACAAATCCGATACAAGACGAATTGGAACACCTTGCTTCATGTATCGAAAACAAAAGTATTCCCCGCGTAAGTCTTAAAGAGGGTGCTCAAGCACTAGAGGTAGCACATCAAATTATTGCTTGTATGGAAGGCTAGTCCTTTAACAAAAAATTAAAAAGGAACTTCCCCCGCTCCTTCTCTGATGACTTCAAAAGGAGTTGTTGTTAAATCCAATACTGTAGAAGGAATATTGCTGCCGTATCCTGCTGAGAGCATTAAGTCAATTTTCGTTTCCCATTGCTCAAAAAGAGTTTCAGGGTCGGTCGTATAATCCAGAATTTCATCTGGATCATGCAGTGAGCTTGTAATTAATGGAGCACTGAGCATAGGAAGTAATACCTTTAATACTGGGTGTTCAGAAATACGAACCCCAATTTTTTTTCTTTTTTGAAAGGGTTTAGGCAATTTAGGAGCGGCTTCCAAAATTAAAGCGTAGGGACCTGGCAATAAGCGTTTTGCCAATTTGAAAACTTGAGAATTCATCGGAGCTACATAAGGTGTGAGTGATCGTATATCAGGGAAAATAAAACTCAATGGGGCGTGCTCTAATTTTATCCCTTTTAGCTTAGCAAATCGATCCAGTGCTTGGGGGTGATTACTCAAGCAACCCAAACCGTAAACTGTATTGGTAGGGAAAATAATTATTCCTCCCCCTTCTAGGACTTCTACCGCCTGTTGGAGGTCTTTTGGATTGGGATTGTCTGAATAAATCGATATAAAATCAGCCATCAGAGCTTATTTGACTTTTAATTTCGCAAAACGTAAAAGGAGTTTTTTTATACCAAATCCCTTAAAATTAATGGCCGCTTTCTGATCGCTGCCTGTTCCTTCTAAAGCCTCTACAATCCCAGTTCCAAACCGACTGTGCTCTACTTCCATACCTACTTCTAGATGCAGTGGGGCTTTGGCGACAACCTGATCCTGTTTCTGTTCGAGTTTCCTCAGCTTTTGTAATTGTGAAGGCGTAGGACTTGTGAGTGTTTTTTCTTTATATTTCCTTTTTTGAAAGGAACTCGTATCGGTACCCTCCTCAAAAATTGAAGTATTCATAAAGGGTTTAAATTGGTAACGATCTTCTGGAACAATGCGATTAAGGTATTGAGGGTCGATTTCTTCAATAAAACGACTGGGCTCAGCATCTATTAATTTTCCCCAGCGATATCTAGAAAGTGTGTAGGAAAGAAAAGCACGCTCTTCAGCACGTGTGAGCGCTACATAAAACAAACGCCTTTCTTCTTCTAATTCGGCTCGTGTATTTAAGCTCATCGCAGAGGGAAACAAGTCCTCTTCAAGTCCTACAATATAGACATAGGGAAATTCCAGTCCTTTAGCGAGGTGAATCGTCATTAGAGCCACCCTATCTATAGAAGGATCATCATCTTGATCTAAATCAGTAGCCAAAGCCACATCCTCTAAAAACTCACTTAAACTGCCCGTAGCATCAGCCAATTCTCGCTGTCCTTCAGTAAAATCGCGAATACCATTAAGCAATTCTTCTACATTTTCAATACGCGCAATGCCCTCTGGGGTAGCATCTTTTTTTAGTTCTTGTACTAAACCTATCTTTTTAGTGACTAGATCGGCAATCTCAAAAGCATTAAGCGTTTCGTTCTCTATTTGAAAACGCTGTAGCAGGGTAACAAAATTGGAAAGCTTGGTAAGTGCACCCGAATGAAGGGAAAGCCCTAATTCCGGTGCCTTAATCATGGTCTCAAATAATGAAAGTCCGTGCTGTTTGGCGCCTACTACGAGTTTATCTACTGTAGTTTGACCTATGCCCCGAGCCGGATAATTAATCACTCTTTTTAGACTTTCCTCATCTTTAGGATTTACTATTAGTCTTAAATAAGCCAGTACGTCTTTAATTTCTTTACGCTGGTAAAATGAAAGTCCACCATAAATACGATAAGGGATATCCCGCTTTCTCAATGCATCTTCTAGGGCTCTAGATTGCGCATTTGTACGGTATAAAATGGCAAAATCAGCATTTTTTCGCTGTTCTTGCATTTTAAATTCAAAAATACTTGAAGCAACATGTCTGCCCTCTTCAGCATCAGTAGGCAATCGGTTCAGCTGAATTGGCGCACCTGTATCATTTGAAGTCCATACTACTTTATCGATTTTATTTTTATTGTGTTGTATAATTGAATTTGCTGCAGCAACTATTGTTTTTGTTGAACGGTAATTTTGCTCCAGGCGGTAGAGCGCCACATCCTCATAATCCTTTTGAAAATTTAAAATATTATTGATATTGGCTCCCCTAAAGGCATAAATACTCTGGGCATCATCGCCCACTACACAAATATTTTGATAACGGTCTGATAAGGCTCTAACTATCAAATATTGTGAGTGATTGGTATCTTGATACTCATCGACTAGGATATAGCGAAAGCGGTCTTGGTATTTCGCTAGGACCTCAGGAAAACGATTTAATAATTCATTGGTCCGTAAGAGCAAATCATCGAAATCCATTGCTCCTGCTTTAAAGCAGCGCTCTACATACTCTTTATATATCGCGCCCATTTGGGGGCGTTTTGCCATGGTATCAGCCTCTTGAAGGTCGTAGTCGTTATAATAGGCTTTTACAGTAATTAAGCTGTTTTTGAAAGCTGAGATACGACTTCGTATTTGTTTGTATTTATAAATGTCTTTATCGAGGCCCATTTCTTTGATAATCGCTGCAATTAAGCGGTCAGAATCCTGGGTATCGTAGATCGTAAAGTTGGAAGGATAGCCGAGCTTATCTGCTTCCTGTCTTAAAATACGTGCAAATACAGAATGGAAGGTGCCCATCCATAAATTTTTAGCCTCACTCTCCCCTACTAAGTCCGCGATTCGTCCTTTCATTTCACGAGCTGCTTTATTGGTAAATGTCAAGGCTAAAATTGAAAAAGAATCGACTCCGGAAGCCATCAGATGTGCAATGCGATAGGTTAAGACACGGGTTTTACCCGAACCCGCACCTGCAATGACAATAAGGGGGCCTTCTTTGTGTAAAACAGGCTTTTGTTGTGCCTCATTAAGTGTCTCTAAAAAAGAGTTTAAGCCGTCTTGCATTGTGCATTAAAAGTAGGGATTATCTGTTTGAGTCATTCAAAATGATGAATTATTTATAAACAGTTATATTTAAAAAAAAAACAAAAATGAATATCCTTCGATTTTTACTTACTATTATATTTTTCACAAACATTGTATACGCACAAATTAAAGATTCAGATTTTGCAGCTATTGACTCAAAAGTCATCCAGTGGCGTCATCATATTCATCAAAATCCTGAATTGTCAAATAGAGAATTTAAAACTGCCGACTATGTTGCAAGTCACCTCAAATCGCTTGGCATAGAAGTACAAACAGGGGTAGCCCATACAGGGGTTGTCGGTATTTTAAAAGGTACAAAACCCGGTAAAATTGTAGCCCTCAGAGCGGATATGGATGCCCTTCCTGTGGTAGAACGAAATGACTTACCCTATAAGTCTACCGTAACTTCTGTTTTTAATGGGCAGGAGACAGGTGTTATGCATGCTTGCGGACATGATACGCACGTGGCTATTTTAATGGGTGTCGCAGAAGTACTTTCAAAAAACAGGACCTTTCCAGGAACAGTAAAGTTTATATTTCAACCTGCAGAGGAAAGTCCCCCACCTGGAGAAAAAGGAGGCGCCAAATTTATGATTGAAGAAGGGGTTCTAGAGAATCCCAAAGTAGATGCTATTTTTGGACTGCATATTAATTCGGGTACCCACGTAGGGAAGATTACCTACAAGCCAGGGGGAATGATGGCAGCCTCACAGCGTTTTGTGATTAAAGTCAAAGGAAAACAAGCCCATGGATCTACTCCCTGGCAAAGTGTGGATCCCATCGTGGCAAGTGCTCAAATCATAAATGGATTACAGACTTTGATCAGTCGAGAATCACAACTCACTAAAGAAGGAGCTGTAATCTCAGTAGGTTCAATTCATTCGGGCATCCGATTTAATATTATCCCCGAGGAATTGGAAATGATCGGTACGATTCGAACACTCGACAAAGAAATGAAAGAGCTGATCCGAAACAGGATGCAGGAAATGATTCCTACCATAGCGGCTGCTTATCGTGCTGAAGCTACAGTAGAAATACAAGATGGAGCAGATATTACCTTTAATAATATCGCCCTAACAAAAAAGATGATTCCTACACTCGAACGCGTAGCGGGTAAGGATAAAGTCTTTGAAATTGATGCCATTACTGGTGCTGAAGATTTTTCTTATTTTCAAAATGAAGTGCCTGGCTTTTTCTTTTTCCTAGGCGGTACGCCATTGAATCTAAAAGAAAGTGAAGCGCCTTCACATCATACCCCTTCCTTTTTTGTGGATGACTCCAGTATGCAATTGGGTGTAAAAGCCTTATCTAATCTGGCGGTAGATTTTTTAAATGCAAAATAAGGAGTGCTTAGGGGTCCTTCTACAACAAAAATCTAATCTCAATAAGATTTACTGATTGTGTGGGTGGTTTTTGGCGTATTCATAACCCTCTTCCCACCAGGCTTTCATTTGGGGCTGGTTGAAAACCAATGAATTGGTAGTCAAAACGCGAGGGGTGTAATAGACTTTAAGTGTTGCCTTATAGTCTTCAGCTACTAGTTTACCAATATGCATATTTTGCATTTCTATCCGATCAGAAATAAAATTAAAAACCGTCCCTAAAGTGTCAAAAGGATTGCGGGCGTGCATTCGATTGGTATGTTGAAATTCCGTATCTAAAAGGATGGCGTCTATATGGGTAGCTCCTAAACGAATGGCTTTTTCTATTGGAATAATACAACCTAGACCCCCATCTGCGTATTCGCAACCCTCTTTGGTTACCAAAGACATAAAGGGGACAAAATTGCAGGAAATCCAGATCCAATCTAAAAAGTCAGTATAGGTACAGTCTTTGAGGGCTTTATATTCTATCGTATTGGCTGTTAAATTGGCTACACTCACAACTACCTGTTTCTGGCTTTGTTTTAATTGAGTAAAAGCAGCTTCAGTAAGTTGTTCCACAAGCAAATTTTTTAAATTAAAGCTTTCTCCAAAGGTTTTTCTCCCCCTAATAAAGTTTTTCAAAACATTGAAATGATTAATTTTTATCCGCTCTACTCCTTTACGGTTTACTATTAAAAAAGGGTTGGTACTAAAGATACTGGATTGATTGACGCTGGTAAATGCCTTTTTTATCGTTTGAATTTTTCCCAGCGCAAGATGTGAAATCAAAAGACTGCCCGTTGAGGTACCTATAAATAAATCATAATTATGCTTTTTTTCTTCCAGCAGGTATTGAGCAATACCCCCTGCAAATGCACCCTTACTGCCTCCTCCTGAAATAACTAATGCCCGCATAGATCTCGCTTGGGGTAAACTATTTATATTTATGACGTGAACCTCCTATCTAAAATTATAAAATAAAATGGATGCAATGCAAACACCGCTGGTTTATTTAAAGGGTGTAGGGCCTGAACGTGCGCGTTTGCTTAAAACTGAATTAAACCTTAATACTTTCCAAGATTTATTACATTTTTTTCCAAATCGTTATATTGATCGTAGTCGGTTTTATCGCATAAATGAACTCCCTGAGACCAATACAGAAATTCAAATAAAAGGGCGTATTACGACCCTCAAATTGGTGCCGCAAAAACGAGGGAAACGATTAGTCGCCACCTTTAGTGATGGCAGTGGTCAGATGGAGCTCGTATGGTTTCGTGGCTATCAGTGGATTAGAGACCAGCTCAAACTCAATGAAGACTATATTGTTTTTGGTAAAATTAATTGGTTCAAAGGTGTCGCCAGTATCCCCCATCCTGAACTTGAACTTGAAGAAAATTTCCAGCAACAGCTTAAAATTTCATTTTATCCTATTTATCCCTCTACTGAGAAGCTTCTCAATAAAGGAGTTTCACAGAAAGTAATTCAAAAAATGATGGTAGAATTATTGACCACTCGAAGTGGTCATTTTTCAGAATCACTACCGCAAAATTTAATCAATCAGTACAAACTGATTTCTAAAAACGAAGCCCTTAGACAAATTCATTTTCCCGATCACCAACAAAGTTTAGCACGTGCTCAAATGCGCTTAAAGTTTGAAGAGTTTTTTTATTTACAGTTGCAGTTAATTTTAAAAAATACGCAACGTAAGCAAAAAATAAAAGGGCAACTCTTTAAAAAAGTAGGGCCTTCTTTTAATGCCTTTTTTAATAAATATCTTGACTTTGAACTGACAAATGCACAAAAAAAAGTAATTAAAGAATTGAGAAAAGACATGGGCAGTGGGAGGCAAATGAATCGCTTGCTGCAAGGAGACGTGGGTTCAGGAAAGACGATTGTTGCTTTACTTATCATGTTAATTGCCCTAGATAATAATTACCAGTCTTGTTTGGTGGCACCTACTGAAATTTTAGCACAACAGCATTATCAGTCTTTGGCTGAACAACTTCAAAAAATGAATTGTAAAGTGGCCTTACTCACTGGAAGTACACCAAAAAAAGAACGTAAACGCATAGATGAAGAGCTCAAAAGTGGTGAATTAAGTATTTTGGTAGGCACGCATGCCGTCTTGGAAGATCAGGTTACATTTAAACAGTTGGGATTGGCCATCATTGATGAGCAGCACCGATTTGGTGTGGCGCAACGGGCCAAGCTTTGGCAAAAAAATGAAATTCCCCCTCATGTTTTGGTGATGACTGCTACTCCCATTCCCAGAACGCTCGCAATGAGTTTATATGGAGATTTGGATTTTTCTGTGATTGATGAACTCCCTCCGGGTCGGAAAAAAATCAAAACACTCCATCGAACCGATGCCAACCGCCTAAAAGTCTTTGCTTTTATTAAAGACCAAATTGCAAAAGGGAATCAGGTCTATATTGTTTATCCACTTATCCAAGAGTCTTCAAAACTGGATTATAAAGACCTAATGGATGGCTTTGAAAGTCTTTCACGGAGTTTTCCAAAACCGAATTATCAAATAAGTATTGTTCATGGTCAAATGAAATCGGAAGACAAAGCCTTTGAAATGGAACGCTTTATTCAAGGGAAGACACAGCTTATGGTAGCCACTACAGTAATAGAGGTAGGGGTAAATATTCCCAATGCTACAGTGATGGTAATAGAAAGTGCTGAGCGCTTTGGTTTATCTCAACTGCATCAATTACGTGGCCGCGTCGGAAGAGGATCAGATCAAGGCTATTGTATTTTAATGACAGGCTCAAAATTATCACAAGAAGCGCAGATCCGTATGGAAACCCTCACAAAAAGCAATGACGGGTTTGAAATTGCGGAGGTCGATTTGAAATTAAGAGGACCAGGCAATCTTATGGGAACGCAGCAAAGCGGTATTTTACAGTTGAAAATTGCAGATCTTATCAAAGACCAAAACCTCCTCAAAGCGGCGCGCAGTGAGGCCCTAAAAATTCTTAAAGAAGACACCCATTTACAGGCGGCAACTCACCAATGTGTAAAGCGTACTCTTTCTTCCTCACAATTTGATTCTAATGTTTGGAATTTTATAAGCTAGTAAAGGTGGGATAGATTCTTATATTTGCATCTAGATTATTCAAAAATTTATTTGCTTGAAAATTTCTCACAACTGGTTACAACAGTTCCTTAAAGTTTCGCTTCCCAAAGAAGAAATTAGCAGGATGCTAACTGATTTAGGACTCGAAGTTGAGGGTATGCACAGTTTCGAAAGTATTAAAGGAGGACTCAAAGGGGTTGTCGTTGGAAAGGTACTCAGCTGTGAACCCCATCCAAATGCTGATCGACTAAAAAAAACAACTGTTTCTATCGGGGATACCGTTGTCCCGATTGTCTGTGGTGCCCCTAATGTGGCAAAAGATCAAAAAGTGGCCGTTGCTACTGTGGGTACGACACTTTATTTTAATGACGGTAGAACGATTAAAATCAATAAAAGTAAAATCCGTGGGGAGGTCAGTATGGGGATGATCTGTGCAGAAGATGAATTAGGACTCGGTTCAGATCATGAAGGCATACTTGTATTAGACCCAAAAATAGCGGAAGGCACACCTGCATCTACCGTTTTTGATATAGAAGAAGACACCGTCTATGAAATTGGGCTAACCCCCAATCGAGCAGATGCCATGAGCCACCTTGGTGTGGCCCGTGACCTTAGGGCGCTCTGCAAATTAAGAGAAATTCCCTTTGAGTGGTCGTATCCGGAAACTTCCTCTTTTCAAGTAGACAATAACCTTCTTACTATCCCTGTAGAAGTTCAGGATACTGAAAAATGTAGTCAATATTATGGCCTTACAATCAGCAATCTTAAAGTTGGCCCCTCACCCCAATGGCTCAAAAATAGACTCAAAGCCATTGGAATTAATCCAAAAAATAATCTGGTTGATGTGACAAACTATGTCATGCATGAGCTGGGACAGCCATTGCATGCTTTTGATGCCTCAAAAATTAAAAGTAAAATCAGGGTAAAAACCTTTAACGAAGGGACTCCCTTTACTACTTTAGATGAGGTCGAGCGCACTTTACAGTCTGAGGATCTTATTATAGGAGACGAAGACGTCCCCCACTGTATTGCAGGTATTTTTGGTGGAAAAGACGCTGGCGTTACTGAAACAACAACCCAAATCTTTTTGGAAAGTGCCTATTTTGATCCAGTAAGTATTCGAAGAACTGCCAAATATCACGGCCTCAATACAGACGCTTCTTTTCGCTTTGAAAGAGGCATAGACCCAGAAATTGGCATTACGGCACTTAAACGAGCTGCAATTTTAATTAAACAGCTATGTGGTGGTGAAATTTCAAGTGCAATTCAAGAATTTGCAAAACCATTAGCTGCAGCACATCAAATCTTTTTGAGTTTTGATCAAATCACACGTACTGTCGGTCAAAAAATTGAAGAAAAGGACCTTAATACAATATTAAATGCGCTTGAAATCGAGATAAACTCTGTTTCAGAAACAGGCATTAGAATGACAATCCCGCGCTACCGAGTTGATGTCACGAGACCTGCAGATGTTATAGAAGAAATTTTACGGGTTTATGGCTATAATCAATTGGCCTCCAAACCACTGATTTATGAAGCTGCTCCTGATTATAATTGGAAAAGTATTTATAAACTTGAAAATGCGACTGCCCGACATTTGACAAGTTTGGGATTTTTCGAAACCCTCAACAACTCTATCACGACACCTGATTATAAATCAGATTTTCACCAAGAAGTCCAACTGATTAATCCGCTGGGACAAGAATTGTCAAAAATGCGGCAAAGCTTAATTCATCAATTATTAGAGGTCGCTTCTTTTAATTTAAATCGTCAAAATAAAAATTTAAAACTCTTTGAATTTGGTAAGGTCTATGGGAAAAAAGCCGAAGCCTATATCGAAGAGAAAAGACTTTGTATGGTGCTGACTGGACAACTTTTTGAGCCACATTGGGATACGAATAAAGACCAAGATCGTTTTTCCTATTTCAAAGGTGTAATTGTTGATTTACTCAAGACATTAGGTTTTGATGGGGTGCAATTTGAAGGGGTAGAAAATGAGATTTTTGAGCTCGGCTTTGCCATGACTTATAATAAAAAGTCCTATGGCATCATGGGTCTGATTTCAAATGAGTTACTCAAAAAATTTAATATTGAGCAAGAAGTCTACTGTATTGAATTGAACTGGCAGCAACTTGCAAAGGATGCCCTCTCGGAAACTATTCATTATCAAGAAATTGCTAAATTTCCTACTGTATCAAGAGATTTTGCCTTATTGGTAGATCAGAATGTCCAATTTGAAGATTTACAAAAACTGGCTTTTAAAACAGAACGAAAAATTCTGAAAAGTGTGACCCTCTTTGATGTATTTGAAGGGAAATCTCTTGCTAAGGGTAAAAAATCATATGGGATTAACTTTAGCTTTCAGGATCAAAATAAAACCCTCACCGATAAACAAGTTGACAAGGTGATGGAAAAATTACTTCAAAATTTTAAAAAAGATTTTGAGGCTGAACTGCGTTAAGCACTTCTTTTTCAATAGCTAAATTTTAAATTTTTATTTTATTTTTGTAAAAATGAAATAGAATGATGTCGTTGAAGTTACTCCCTAAAACCAATATTGAGGAAGTCCTGTCTCAAACAAGAAAAAAGCAGCAAACCACTGATACTGTTGCACATTTAGCTACCCTTTTAGCCTCTTATGGCCTCAAAACTGTTAATCGTTTTGATTTTGATCAACTAGAAACCCAAAAGATTTACCACCTCGAGCATATCAAAAATGTTTGTATCGATTACCGTCTGCGTTTTTTAGACCTCAAATATTTTAAAGGACAGTTGCCTGAGAGTGCAAAGGCTGAAATTGAAAAAATGGAATCTGTACACAATACAGTACTTTCAGATTTCAAAATCATGGCGCCTTCAGTTTTATTTCGACTTGAAAGAAAAGACGACCCCTTGCTTTTTGTGCCGCTAGGTAATGATTATTACTACTTGGTTCACAAATGGGGCAATGACCTTCACCCATTAAGAAAAATGATGATGTGGCCTTTTAAGAGTATAGGAAATCTTTTGCTATTCCTATTGGCGGTCAGTTGGGTAGCCACTGAATTTACTCCTCTTACCCTATTTACAAAAACACCCGATCAGTCATCCTATTGGATGCTCTATTTTTTTATGTTTAAGGCAATCGCCTCAATTGTCTTATTTTATGGTTTTGCATTGGGTAAGAATTTTAACCCTGCTATTTGGAATAGTAAATACAATAAAGCTTAAAACCCCACTGAATGTCCCAGGCCTACAAGAGATTGTTTTACGGCACCGCCATGGACGTTGCTAAACTGTGTAATGTCTTAGACAGCACGGGCATTGTTCCAGTCGTAAAAGACCAAGCAGAATCTGCGCGTCTAGCCGGGTTTGGGACTCTTTCTACCGACCAAGAGGTGTGGGTACACCCTGATGAGTATGAAAAAGCGAGGGAGGTACTTTTAACGCTCGAACTTTGAAATTGTTTTCATACTTTTAAGTTCACATTGAATTTAACTTAACTATGCAATTTGTCATCTTTATCGCTTTTACCCTATTGGTGGGTATTGTTGCTTACCTCGCTACTCGCTCTACAAATGAACAAACAGAAGACGGTTATTTCCTAGGAGGACGAAGTCTTACAGGTCCTGTCATTGCAGCTTCACTCTTATTAACAAATCTATCGACTGAACAATTAGTGGGGCTAAATGGCTCCGCATATAATGAAGGAATTTTGGTAATGGCTTGGGAAACCCTCGCAGCCATAGCCATGGTAGTAACAGCACTGGTCCTTTTACCGCGTTACCTGAAGGGTGGCTTAACAACGATTCCTCAATTTCTCGAAAGACGCTATGATACAATGACCAAGTCAATCACCTCTGGTTTATTTTTGAGTGGTTATGTAGTGGTATTACTCCCTATCGTACTTTACTCTGGTGCGATAGCCTTGATTGGAATGTTTGATTTGAACAACCTCTTTCAAATGGAACAAAGTCAAACTTTAGTTCTCACCGTATGTGCGATAGGCGTTATCGGTTCATTGTATGCTATTTTTGGAGGATTAAAAGCGGTCGCGGTTTCAGATACAGTCAATGCTATAGGACTGCTTATTGGGGGGTTAATGATTCCCGTTTTTGGCTTATTATATATAGGTGATGGAAGCCTACTAAATGGAATTGAGGCGCTTTATGCCAATGATCCGACTAAGTTTAAAGCGATGGGTGCTAGTTACTCAGCCATTCCTTTTAGTACTTTATTTACAGGGATGGTATTGGTACAACTTTTTTACTGGGGGACAAATCAGGCCATTATTCAGCGTGCTTTGGGTGCGAAAAACCTTATCGAAGGGCAAAAGGGACTTATTTTGGCTGCCTTTATTAAAATTTTAGGCCCACTAATCGTTGTCTTACCGGGACTGATCGCATTTTATATTTTTGGCGATACACTGGATCCAAGTCAGGGTGACCAATCCTACGGTTTATTAGTCAATAAAGTACTCCCTCCCGCCTTATTAGGCTTTTTTGCCGCAGTGCTTTTTGGTGCTATTTTAAGTTCTTTCAACTCTGCGCTTAACAGTTCTGTAACGCTATTCGGACTTGATATTTATAAACAATATATCAATAAGGAAGCTTCTGAAGTTCAAGTTGTTCGTGCGGGCAAAGGCTTTGGCATCGGATTGGCAGTATTATCTATGATCATTGCGCCCTCTATAGCCAACGCCCCAGAAGGACTTTTTGGCTATTTACAAGAGATTAATGGCTGTTATACGATTCCAATACTCACTATCATTCTCGTGGGTTATCTTACCCAATATGTGCCCCCTATAGCTGCTAAAGTTGCGATGGGTGTGGGAGTAATTTTGTATTCTTTTAGTCAATTTTTTCTCAAAGGTTATATTGAAGGTAATGGGGGGGAATACCCTCATTATTTGCATATTATGGCCCTTATTTTCATATTTAATATTGGTCTGATGCTTTTCATTGGGAAAATTTATCCACGTAAGGAGGCCTATATTCAGCAGTATACTGAACAAGTCGATATTACACAATGGAAACCGGTAAGGCTTATGGGTGTAGTAATCACCTTAATTGTGATTAGCACTTATATCATTTTTGCATAAGTACTTACGCGTATAATTTTTCTCTGAGTTCTTTGATTTTAGGATCCGTCATGTACTCGTCAAAAGTCATATGTCGGTCTATCATTCCATTAGGGGTAAGTTCAACAATTCGGTTCCCTAAAGATTGTGCAAAGGCATGATCACTGGTACTGCAAAGTAAAGTTCCTTTAAAATTTTTCAGCGAATTATTAAAGGCGGTAATCGATTCTAAATCTAAGTGATTAGTAGGCTCATTGAGTACTAATACATTGGCCCTTTCCATCATTATTTTTGAAAGCATACAGCGAACTTTTTCTCCACCAGACAGCACATTTGACATTTTTAACGCTTCCTCACCACTGAAAAGCATCTTCCCTAAAAACCCTCTTAGAAATACTTCTTCACGCTCCTCTTCTGTTTTGGCATACTGACGCAACCAATCGACAAGGGATACAGGGGATTCAAAGAAATGGTCATGGTCTACCGGTAAGTAAGCCTGGTTAGTCGTTACTCCCCAAGACAGCTCACCCTTGTCGGCTTTGACTTTACCCATAAGCACATCGTAAAATAATTCAATGGCACGGGTGTCTTTAGCATGTACGATTAATTTATCTCCTTTGGCTAAATTCAAATTTATATTTTGAAATAAGGGAATGCCATCCAAAGAAGCTGTTAGTTGTTCGATATTCAGTATTTGGTCTCCTGCTTCACGCTCTTGTTCAAATATAAGGGCAGGATACCTTCTGCTTGAGGGTTTGATCTCTTCAATATCAAGTTTTTCAATCATTTTTTTCCTAGATGTAGCCTGTTTTGATTTTGCTACATTCGCAGAAAAACGCGCAATAAATTCTTGTAATTCTTTCTTTTTTTCTTCTGATTTTTTATTCTGCTGCGCGCGCTGTCGGGCCGCTAACTGACTGGATTCATACCAAAAAGTATAATTCCCAGAATAATGGTTTATTTTTCCAAAATCGATATCAGAAATATGGGTACATACAGCATCTAAAAAGTGGCGGTCGTGCGATACCACAATAACAGTATTGTCATAATTGGCTAAAAAGTTTTCCAGCCACATAATGGTATCATAATCCAAATCATTGGTTGGCTCATCCATGATAAGCACATCGGGATTCCCAAAAAGGGCCTGAGCAAGAAGAACGCGAACCTTTTGTTTTCCATCGAGCTCATTCATCATTTTAAAATGCAAATCCTCTGAGATCTCAAGATTGGAGAGTAATGCTGCGGCTTCACTTTCTGCATTCCAGCCATTCATCTCTTCATAAGCGAGTTGCAGCTCCCCTACTCGATCCCCATCGGCATCAGAAAAGTCCTCTTTGGCATAAAGCGCATCCATTTCTGACTTGATATTAAATAAGTTTTTATTGCCACGAAGTACAGTCTCTAATACCGGAAAATCATCACAGGCATTGTGATTTTGCTCCAATACTGATAACCGCTTACCAGGCTCTAGGTGGACACTTCCCGAATTGGCTTCCTGCTTTCCCGATAAGATTTTTAAAAAGGTAGATTTACCAGCTCCATTTGCCCCAATAATACCATAACAGTTTCCAGGCGTAAAGCTGACATTCACTTCATCAAATAATATGCGTTTCCCGAATTGAACAGAGAGGTTTGAAACTGATAACATCTTTTGATTTTAAAAATGCAAACTTACATAAAACCCCGGGAGGGAATTCACTTCTGGGCTTATTTTTTAAGTTTGAAAAATTGTATTTTTAACAAATGAAGAAAGTCTATTGTTTTCTCCTTTTTTTGGGCCTTATTTCCCTCTCATGCAATAAAGAAAAGCAGGAGGCACAATCCATTTTTCTTGCCGGACAAATTATCAACCCCTCATCAAGGAATGTTACCTTATACGGAGGAAACCGAACTGTAGAAACTTTTAGCCTTGATGATCAGCTTCGTTTTCAAAAAATATTTGATTCGCTCCCCAATGGTATTTATAAGCTAGAACACCTTCCCGAATATCAGTCATTACTCCTTGAAAAAGGGGACAGTCTTTGGGTTCGGATTAATGCAGCTGCTTTCGATGAATCCATTGTATTCTCTGGAAGAGGTGCGTCCAAGAATAACTTTTTAATGGAATTAGTACTCAAACAGGAAAAAGAAAACCAGTACTTATCTGGAAAATATTCGAGCAAGCGTGAAAGCTTTAGTCATTTAATAGACTCACTAGTCCTTGAAAAGAAAAAATTGTGGATTGGTATGGATTCAGTCAATAAGCTGTCACTTGCTGCTCAAAAAGTAACCCAGGCGGCCTATATATATCCCTATGCAACAATACGGGAGCGCTATGCCCTTTTGCGAGGATCACAATGGACAGAAGAAGAAGACAGCCTTTATTTCGACTATCGAAAATATCTAAATTACGGAGATAATGACCTTGCCTTTTTTGATCCTTATATCAATTATATCTTAAATTTTATTAATGAAAAAGCACTGGTGACTGGGGCTTCTTATTTTCAAGTCAAACAAACTACTGACTTCAATATCAATCGATTAGAAGTGCTAGATAAGTCAATAAAAGGGACGCTATTACGAAATAATTTAGCGCGGGCCATCGCCTTAGAAGAAATTCTAAATTTTGAAAACCACAGCCAGCACGAACGTTTTTTACAATACTACGCCACTGTAAACAGTTCTCCTGTCTATTTGGCTGAAGTATTGGATTTACACACAGACATCAGCCGAATGGAAGCGGCAAAACCCTTACCTGAAATACAATTACAAAATGCTGCGCGCGATACGATTTCCAGTAGCAAATTGGCACAAGGAAAAAGCACTGTACTTTACTTTTGGTCACAAACCCAAATGAACCACTACCGCAATACCTTAGAAAGGATGTCCGTTTACCGTAAAAAATTTCCTGAAGTACGTTTTGTCGGGATCTGCATTCAGCCCTTTAATAATATGGTAGATGAAGTACAAAAAATACTTGAACTCGACCCAGTAGATCAATTCGCTTTGGTCAATTTTGAAAATGCAAGCAAAGCCTGGGTCTTAACCTTGCTCAATAAAGCCATAATTATTGACCCCAAAGGAAGACTTATAGAAGGCTTTGGAAATTTTTCAGATTCAAATTTTGAGTCTTTATTGAAAGGACTCTGAGGCGGTATTAATTTCCCTTTTTATGGTCAGCTAAAAATTTGGCTAAGCCGATATCCGTAAGCGGATGATTTAGCAGTCCCTTAATTGCAGATAAAGGCCCTGTCATAACATCAGCACCAATTTTTGCGCAATTCACGATATGCATAGTATGACGCACCGAAGCGGCTAAAATTTCTGTATCATACGCATAATTGTCATAAACCAATCGGATGTCCTCAATTAGGTCCAGTCCGTCTGTAGAATTGTCATCTAATCTTCCTATGAAAGGCGATACATAAGTAGCCCCTGCTTTGGCTGCGAGTAAGGCCTGGCCAACAGAAAAAACGAGCGTACAATTGGTTTTGATTCCCGCGTCTGAAAAGTATTTAAGTGCTTTAACCCCATTCTCAGTCATGGGAATTTTTACTACTATCTGCGGGTGCAGTGCGGCCAGCGCTTCGCCTTCGCGAACCATCCCTTCAAAGTCCACTGCTATTACCTCTGCCGATACATCCCCGTCTACAATTTCACAAATCGCTACATAGTGTTTTAATATATTATTAGCGCCTGTGATGCCTTCTTTGGCCATTAAGGAAGGATTGGTGGTAACACCGTCCAAAACACCCAGTGCTTGCGCTTCGCGAATTTGATCAAGATTGGCTGTGTCAATAAAAAATTTCATAATAGAAGTGGTTAAAGTTTATAATGATTCATTAAAAGTTTTTCAAAGATACGACTTGGAAGCAGGCTTTTTAAAATCCCTGAAAGTTTTTGTAAAGGGGCTCCAATTTTATAGCGTACCTGTGGTTTTTTTTCGTGAACGAGCGCCTCAATTTTCTCGGCAATTTTGTGTGGAGCAATTCCTTGATCTACATGATCGTTCATCTGATCTAAACTGAATTGGTAGGTTTTGTAATACGGAGAATCGGGTTTGAGTTCTGCATAATGACGGCGTGCCGCAATATCGGATACAAAATCTCCAGGCGCCACATTGCAAATTCGAATACCAAATCCTTGAGTTTCCATCCGTAAAGCCTCTGTCATACGCTCTAAAGCACCTTTAGCTGCAGAATAAGGTCCTCGAAAAGGCAAACCCATATCGGCAGCAATTGAGGTAATATTTACAATCAGGCCTTCTTTTTGTGCGCGCATAATAGGAAGCACATTTTGTATCGTATATAGAGGGCCAAAGCAATTGACTTCAAAATGCTGTCGTACTGCAGCCATTTCGATTTCTTCTACCGGACCGGTTATGCCCACCCCTGCATTATTAATAAGTACATCGATACGACCCGCTTCTCCTAGGATATGAGTAATACAGGCCGCTATACTTTCGGGTTTACTATTGTCTAAAGAAAGGAAAGTAAAGGGGTATTTATTTTTATAGGGTTCCGGATTTCGACTTGTTCCATATACCTTATATCCTTTTTGTTGAAAGTACTCGGCTGTAGTCAGGCCAAGACCTGAGGAAGCACCCGTAATTAAAACCACTTTAGAACTCATTGAAAAAGTAAAAAATGGGCAAGCGACCTACATCACACCGCTACGACCGCCTACCCTTGCTGCGTTCCCGCCCTGGGGGATTCAGCAGGAGCTGGTTGTGCAGGACTTGCCCACCACAAAGATAAGCCCTTCCCCGCAGTTCGACAATCATTTTAATTGCTTAATTTTGAATTTACAACAACAGTAACCCCTAGAGGCATCCGCTATGAAAAGCTTTTTATCTTTTTTTTTAATTCTATTCTTAATGAAATGCGGAGGGCCCAATACGCCTCAGTTTAAAATTCAAACTGGAATAAAAGGAAATCAAGCTACTTGGGGCGATACTTTAAATCTGAAAATCAATAAACTCCCAGAAGGGGCTACTGTAACTTATTATTTGGATTCTAAACCCATTGCCCCCAACCATGTCTTTACAGGGGAAGCTCTTGGAATTTATGAACTTAAAGCTCTTGTACAACAAGGCGACGAACAGTTTGAAAAGACAATCAATTTTACTTTACTCGCCCCCAATGCACCCAAACTCTATACCTATGAGCTTATACAAACTTATCCGCACGACAGAAAAGCCTATACCCAAGGCTTAGAATTTGATGGAGAATTGCTCTATGAAAGCACAGGCCTCAATAGAAAATCAAGTCTGAGAACTGTAAACTACCAGACGGGAGATATCCTAGAGAATAAAGCTTTAGACGCTGCTTTTTTTGGCGAAGGACTTACTGTTTTTAAAGACAAAGTCATACAGCTCACCTGGAAAGCACAAAAAGGATTTGTCTATGATAAAAATACCCTTGAAATGGAAAAATCCTTTCCCTTTGAAGCGAGTAAAGAAGGCTGGGGATTGTGTAATAACGACAGCCTGCTCTTTAAATCAGACGGTACGCACCGCATCTGGAGACTGGACCCCCAAACCTACAAAGAAATTGGAGCCCTCCAAGTTATGACGCATAAAGCGGCACTAAAAAATCTTAACGAATTAGAATGGGTGGAAGGAAAAATTTACGCCAATACCTATCAGTTTCAGAAAGATGTGGTTGTCATTATTGATCCGCATACTGGTGCAGTAGAAGGTGTAGTAGATTTTTCAGGTTTAAAAGATAAAGTAACCCAACACCCAGAACTTAATGTTTTTAATGGTATTGCCTACCACCCTGGCCGCAAAACCTTTTTTGTTACAGGTAAAAATTGGGACAAACTTTTTGAAGTCAAGATTCTCCCCAAAGAATGAAGTCCTTTAGCATGTCCCTACAGGTACAACCTGAGCAAATCGATGGCTTAGGTCATGTAAATAATATTCACTACCTCCAATGGGTGCAAGATGTGGCCCAAGCCCACTGGGAAGTACTCACAAAAGAAATAGAAAAACCCCTGGGCATCTGGGTAGTGCGTAGCCATATGATTACCTATAAGCAACCCGCACTAAAAGGAGAAATTTTGACTTTAAAAACCTATGTCAAACAAAGTCGTGGCGTTTTGTCCGAGCGCATAGTTGAAATCTTAAATACTGAGCAAACTGTACTCGCCGTGTGCAGTACCCAATGGTGCTACCTGAATAAAGAAAGTAAAAAGCCAGAGGCCATACCCCCAGAAATTATCAATCTTCTCGTTTAGGACTTAGAACAGAAATTGCCTATGCGGATTCAGTAGTGGTTAGATTTGGGAATAAAAAAAGTATTTCATTTACCCCTATTTACAACTCTAAATACAATATTCTAAACTTCGGAAATTACAGTAAAGACTCTATACATGAAAATAAGATTAGGTACACCTACACCTTTACTGAAGCGGATTATAATAATGCCAATTCACTTGCTTTTGGAGAAGACTTCATCGGCTCTGTATGGCGGTGTACAGAAGGAGAGGGCTTACAAGAAGGTTTGGACTATACAGAATTTCGTATTATTTCCGAGACTCAACTGCAGGGCTGGGCAAAATGGGAAGAAGAACCCAGCCCTGAATTCTATCTTAGGGCCAACTACCGTATCGAAGGGGAAAGCCTATTAATTACTGATTTTGGACAAACCATAACCGCAACACTTACAGATGACTATTCGGGTCTCATTACCAATATAAACGAAGAAGGTGAATGTGTCTTTTATAAACGGTAATTAACAGTAGTCCTAAACGAACTGTTTTAAGAAGCTACAAAAAGGGGTCGTCCTTCCATAAGGGCATGAACTTTTTGGGCTACAGCATTTAGCTCTGCTTCGCTCTCAGGGTTTTGAATCACTCGATCAATAAGCTCAACTACAGTTGCCATTTCTGCTTCTTTGAGTCCACGCGTGGTAATAGCAGCTGCACCAATACGGATACCCGAAGTGACAAAGGGAGATTTATCGTCAAAAGGTACCATATTCTTATTGGCTGTAATTTCTGCTTTTACAAGTGCTTGTTCAGCCTGTTTCCCTGTAATATTTTTATTTCTTAAGTCTATCAGCATCATATGATTGTCTGTTCCTCCAGAAATCAAGTGGTAACCTTTGGCAACGAAGGCAGCGGCTAGCGCCTGTGCATTTTTTCTAACTTGCTCCATATAGGTTTTAAAGGTGGGCGCCAATGCTTCTTGGAAAGCTACTGCTTTTCCTGCAATAACATGCATTAAAGGGCCTCCCTGATTTCCAGGGAATACCGCCATATTGAGCAAATGAGACATTTTTTGGGGCGTACCGTTTTTTAAAGTCAAACCAAAGGGGTTGTCAAAATCGGCCCCCATCAAAATCAGCCCGCCACGAGGACCTCTAAGTGTTTTATGGGTAGTGGTAGTTACCACATGGCAATGCGGCATGGGATTGCTCAGCATACCTGTAGCAATCATCCCAGAGGGATGAGAAATATCTGCCAATAAAAAAGCCCCAACTGCGTCGGCAATCTCTCGGAATTTAGCAAAATCAATATCGCGTGAATAGGCAGAAGCCCCTGCAATAATCATTTGCGGTTTTACCTCGTGGGCAATTTTTAAAATCGTGTCGTAATTCAGCCTCCCTGTGGCTTCTTCTACCCCATAAAAATGGGCTTTATACAAGCGACCTGAAAAATTGACGGGAGAACCATGGGTTAAATGTCCTCCATGAGAGAGGTCAAAGCCCAATATCTTATCTCCAGGCTTTAAAAAGGCATGGAATACAGCAGTATTGGCTTGAGATCCAGAGTGGGGCTGCACATTGGCATAGGCTGCTCCAAATAATTCTTTAGCGCGGTCTATCGCAATTTGTTCAATCTCATCTACTACTTCGCATCCTCCGTAATAACGCTTTCCCGGATAACCTTCGGCGTATTTATTAGTGAGTACCGACCCTGTGGCTTCCATTACGGCAGGGCTTGTAAAGTTTTCCGAAGCGATTAACTCAATTCCATTTAACTGTCGTTTTTCTTCCTGGGCAATTAAATCAAAAACTGCGGTATCCTGTTGCGTCATATTCATAAATTATAGCGTAAAAATAACGAGTTTCAATGAGCTTTTTATGTCTTTTACTTAGAAATCAAAACCGAGTTATTCAGTAGTAATTAACAGTCAAAATCCTTCTTTTTTATAAAAATAAATTGACAAAATGACGTGATTTTTTTCAAAAAATAGACAATAAGTCAGTTGATTATCAGTGGAATAGCTTTTGAAAGGATTTTTTAAAAAAAATTGCTATGAATCTGAATAATCTTACCATCAAAGCCCAGGAGAGTGTCCAATACGCCCAACAGTTGACTTTTGAAAACGAGCATCCACAAATAGAAAACGAACACCTTTTTCAAGGGCTTATAGAAACCGATGAAAGTGGGATTTCCTATCTTTTTTCTAAGCTTCAAATCAAAACGGACTTACTCAAAGAGCTAAATAAAAGTGTTTTAAAAGGATTTCCCAAAGTAACAGGCGGCTCACAAATGCTTTCTCAAAATACTTCACAAACTTTAATGAATGCTGTTGCTATAGCGAAAAAGCAAGGTGACGAATATGTGGCAACAGAACACCTGCTTTTGGCGCTATTTGAATCCAAAAGTACAGTTTCAAAAATGTTAAAAGACCAGGGCGTCACCAAAGCCAAACTGGAAGAAAGTATTCATACCCTTCGCAAAGGCGAAAAAATCACCTCCGCATCCGCTGAACAGAATTACAATGCCTTGGAAAAGTATGCGAAAAACCTAAACCAGCTGGCACAAGAAGGTAAATTGGATCCCGTAATCGGTAGAGACGAAGAAATCCGTCGATTGCTTCAAATATTGAGTCGCCGAACCAAAAACAATCCCCTACTTGTGGGTGAACCCGGTACTGGTAAAACAGCAATTGCAGAGGGCTTAGCCCACCGAATTATTGAGGGTGATGTGCCAGAAAATTTAAAAACGAAGCAAATTTTTGCCTTAGATATGGGCGCTTTAATTGCAGGGGCAAAATACAAAGGAGAATTTGAGGAACGCCTCAAGAGTGTCATCAAAGAAGTTACACAAAGCGCAGGAGACCTTGTCCTATTTATCGATGAGATTCATACACTTGTGGGTACCGGTGGCGGTGAAGGGGCTATGGATGCGGCTAATATTTTAAAACCAGCACTCGCCCGAGGAGAATTAAGAGCCATCGGGGCAACGACTTTAGACGAATACCAAAAGTATTTTGAAAAAGACAAAGCCCTCGAACGTCGCTTTCAAAAAGTAGGGGTGGATGAACCAGATGTAGAAAGTGCCGTTTCTATTTTAAGAGGGATTAAAGAAAAGTATGAAGTGCACCATAAAGTCAGAATCAAAGACGAAGCCATCATTGGGGCTGTGGAGCTTTCTAATCGCTATATTTCAAACCGTTTTCTTCCCGATAAAGCAATAGATTTAATGGATGAAGCTGCCTCCAAACTTCGGATGGAGATCAACTCCAAGCCCGAAGAACTGGATAGCTTAGATAGAAAAATACGGCAAATCGAAATTGAACTGGTCGCCATTAAGCGAGAAAAAGACCAAGAAAAAATAAAGAAACTCAATTTTGAATTGAGCGAGCTTAAAGAAGCGCGAAAAACCCTTTTTTCAAGATGGAGTCAAGAAAAGGAAGTCGTAGACGATTTACAACAAACGAAAATTGAAATTGAAAATTTAAAATCTCAAGCAGATCGCGCAGAGCGTGAAGGCGACTATGGTACAGTAGCAGAAATTCGCTATGGAAAACTCCAAGAATCGGAAGACAAAATAAAAGGACTTCAAAAAAAATTAGCGGAAAATCAATCCGAAGACAGTCTGATCAAAGAAGAAGTGACCTATGACGATATCGCTGAAGTAGTCGCAAAATGGACGGGAGTACCCGTAAGTAAAATGCTCCAATCTGATAAAGAAAAATTACTGCAGCTAGAAAGCCAGCTTCACCAGCGGCTTATAGGACAAGAAAAAGCAGTGGCTGCTGTGAGTGATGCGATACGACGCAGTAGAGCGGGATTGCAAGACGCCAATCGTCCCATTGGCAGCTTTTTATTTTTAGGGACGACAGGAGTGGGAAAAACAGAACTGGCCAAAGCCCTTGCAGAAGTGCTTTTTGATGACGAAAACAACATTACCCGTATCGACATGAGCGAATACCAAGAACGCCATGCGGTAAGTCGTTTGGTGGGGGCGCCTCCCGGTTATGTGGGTTATGAGGAAGGGGGTCAGCTCACAGAAGCGGTTCGACGTAAACCCTACTCTGTGGTCTTATTAGATGAAATAGAAAAAGCCCACCCCGATACCTTTAATATTTTATTACAAGTGCTGGATGAAGGACGCCTCACAGATAATAAAGGAAGAGTGGCTGATTTTAAAAACGCCCTCATAATCATGACAAGTAATATGGGAAGTCAGGAAATACAGGCGGCCTTTGAATCTGTTCCCGATTTTGAAGCAGCGGAAACCTTAGCGAAAGAGCAGGTCATGAAATTACTCAAAGCACAAGTACGTCCAGAATTTCTAAATCGTATCGATGATATCTTACTATTTTCACCGCTTACCAAAAACGAAATCAAAAAAATTGTAGCACTACAGTTTGAAATAATTACAAAACGATTGGAAAGTCAAGGCATTATTCTCATGGCTTCAGCAGAAGCACTTGCGCAATTGGCCCACTTGGGATTTGATCCGCAATACGGGGGAAGACCTGTAAAAAGAGTTCTTCAGCAACAGATTTTAAATCCTTTAAGCAAATATTTATTGGGCGACGGACCCAAGCAAGGCGAACCAATTACAGTCGATTATTTTGAAAACCATTTTGTTTTTCGAAATACCCAGGCTTAACCCTAAGCGGATTAGTACTACCTTTGCTTCGTGCAAAAAGCGATACACATAAAAAACAAAAGAGCGCGTTTTGAATACGAATTGCTGGAGGAGTATACAGCGGGCTTGGTACTGACCGGAACGGAAATAAAATCCATTCGGAACAGCAAGGCTTCTATTGCTGAAAGTTTTTGCGAATTTAATGAGCGTGGGGAGCTTTTTACTGTCAATATGCATATTGAAGAATATGCCTTTGGAACCCGCTTTAATCACCGCCCTAAAGCCCAACGAAAACTATTGCTCAATAAAAAAGAGCTAAAAAAGTTGCAACGCGAAGTGCAAAATACTGGCTTAACAATAGTCCCTCTTCAGCTCTTTATTAACGATAAAGGCTTTGCCAAACTTCGTATTGCATTGGCACGTGGAAAAAAACTTTACGATAAACGGGAAACTATAAAAGACCGAGACAACAAACGCGATTTAGATCGGGTAAAAAAGAGTTTTAACAAGTAGAATTAGAACCGTTTATTTTATTACCTTAAATTAAATTTCATATCATGAGAGGCGCTGTTTTATTTTTCTTATTTATTCTCCAGCTAGGCTGGAGTCAGGACCCTTTAGCCCGTCTTGAAAACTCCCCCCGACACCATGAATGGGTAACATTAAATACCCCAGACAAACCGATCAAAAGTTTTTTAGTATATCCAGAAGTCGAGCAAAAGGCAACGGTTGTGATCCTAATACACGAAAATAGAGGGTTAAATGATTGGGCACGCAGTATGGCAGACCAAATAGCGGAAATGGGTTATATAGCCTTGGCTCCTGATTTTTTATGGGGTAGCGCACCCAATGGTGAAGGCACTTCGGCCTATGAAAATCCTGATGCAGCCCGTACTGGAATTTATAGTTTAGATCCTGAAGGAATCAAAGCAACGCTTGATGCAGCCTCTGAATTTGCCCAAAAAATACCCGCTGCTAATGGAAAAGTAGTAGTAATTGGTTTTTGCTGGGGCGGTAGTCAGTCTTTTCAATACGCCACAGCGACTAGTGGGATAGATGCTGCCATTGTTTGCTATGGAACCGGTCCTCAAAATCCAGAAGCCTATGCGACTATTTCTGTTCCTGTATATGGTTTTTATGGAGGAAACGACAACAGAGTCAATGCTACTATTGCGGCGAGTCAAAAGGCAATGGAAAAAAATACAGCCCTTTTTGAACCTGTAATTTATGAAGGAGCTGGACATGGTTTTTTTAGAGCAGGAGAAGCGCCCGACGCCTCAGCGGCAAATAAAACCGCCCGCACTGAGGGTCTGAAAAGACTTCGACAAATACTTTCTCAAATTTAAACCCAAACCGAGTAGGCTCCCATATCGAGCATTATCCTTATTTTTGCGTTCATTAACTAAATGATGCAAAACCAAATTAATATTCGTTACGGCAGTTCTGAAATTAAGGCCCTCGCAGTTGAAATAGAAAGCAAACACTACAGTTCTGTTTTTATCTTGGTCGACTCCAATACAGAAGCACAGTGTTTAACTCGTTTTTTAGAGCTTTGTCCTGTAGTGCCTACCGCTGTCTTAAAAATGAAAGAGGGTGAAGCCTATAAAAATCTGGAAACCTGTCAAATACTATGGGAGCAGCTCTCAGAAGAAGGCGCTGATCGCAATAGCGTATTAATTAATTTAGGAGGAGGCGTAGTAACGGATTTAGGAGGCTTTGTAGCCTGTGCTTTTAAACGGGGTATTGCATTCTATAATATCCCCACTACCCTACTCGCTATGGTAGATGCCTCTGTAGGGGGTAAAACAGGAATAGATTTGGGTGCGCTAAAAAATCAAATTGGAATCATACGAGAGCCCCAAGCAGTGATTATTGATGCAAGCTGGTTAGAAACCTTACCTCAAAACGAGTTACGTAGCGGTTTTGCTGAAATGCTCAAACACGGCTTAATCGCACATCCAGCTTATTGGGAGGAATTAAAAAATATAACAACATTAACTGCCAGCACTTTAGAACAGTATATACAGCCGTCTGTTGCAGAAAAGGAAAAGGTAGTGAGAGAAGATCCTAATGAACAAGGTCTGAGGAAAATTCTCAATTTTGGTCATACCCTAGGGCACGCAATTGAATCTTATTTTCTAATCACCCCGTCAAAGACCCGACTTCTTCATGGTGAAGCCATCGCCATTGGAATGGTATTGGAAGCTTACCTCTCAACTGTATGTACTGGCTTGAGCAAAGAATCTGCGCGAGAAATAAAGTCAACTTTTGGCACTTTTTTTCCAAAAGTCGCGCTCAGCAATGAAGATCAAAAAGCAATACTCGCACTGCTGAGGCATGATAAAAAAAACAGAGGGGGACGAATAAACTTTGTTTTATTAGAAGAAATTGGCACCCCTGTTATTGATAGAGAAGTACCCCAATCGCTTTTTGATGAAGCCTTTGCGTTTTACCTTGAGAATTAAGCAGAATTTCTACTCGCATTAATATTTCCAAAGAGTGACCGAGTAATCATATTTTCCATGACTTCTAATGCCTCGGTATTGGGTTTTTTGGATTTTTTCAATTTTTGAAGCTCCATAAGGGCATACTGCTGAATCGTTAACAGCGGCTGAACAATTTCTTCTCTTGCCTTAATAGATGCTTTACCCGCTGCCTCGTTTTCCATTAGGGTAGTAAATCCACTGACCTCTAAAAGCATCTTTTTTGTCAATTCATATTCTTCAAAAATAAGGGCCCAAAAGGCACCAAATTCTTTGTCGTCTTTCATATAGGCTGTGAGCTGGAAAAAGGATTTTGTTAAGCTCATCATGCTATTAAACACCAGTGTTCTAAAAAAACGAGAGTGCTGAAATAGATTTTTTACATCCTCTAGTTTGTCCTGAGCTAAGAAATAATTCAGCGCTGTCCCTACTCCAAAAAATCCAGGAACATTTTGCTTGAGCTGACTCCAGCTCCCTACAAAAGGAATGGCACGAAGGTCCTCAAATTTTAATTCAGCTGATTTTCCTCGTTTGGAGGGGCGGCTTCCAATATTTGTCTTTGCGTAGTAGGGAAGCGTTGACATTCGCTCTAAATAAGGGATAAACATAGGGTGCGCCTTAAAATCTTGATAGGTTTGATAGCTCACTTCAGCGATTTCTTCTAGAGTGGCACGGTCTGCTGCAGTAAGGTTATTTTTCCCTGGGTTAAAAATTTGGTTTTCGATCCCTGAACTTAATAACTGCTCTAGATTGTATTGAGAAGAATCGAGGGTTCCAAAATTAGAGCTAATGGTTTGCCCTTGGATGGTAAGTTGAATATCGTCATTTTGGATATTGTCACCCATAGAAGCATAAAATTCGTGCGTATTTCCCCCTCCTCTGGCAGGTGGTCCCCCTCTCCCATCAAAAAAGGCAATTGAAATCCCATAACGGGCAGCCAATTCACTCAGTTCTTCTTTTGCTTTATATATACTCCAATTCGCCATAAAATAGCCCCCATCTTTGGTTCCGTCTGAAAAACCAAGCATTACTGTTTGTTTTTTGCCCCTGCGTTCAAGGTGTTTGATATAAATCGAATTTGAAAACAAGCCCTCCATTACGGTAGCGGCAGATGCCAGGTCAGGTATGGTCTCAAAAAGAGGAATAAAGTCTACTCTGGGATGTTCCCAGTTACTCATTCTACACATGGCAAATAATTCCATGATATTTTCTAGTGTTTGGCAGTTACTAATGATATAACGGTTACACCCTCGCTCTCCATTAGTCTCTTGTATCAGCTGCATAGCGCGTATACTCTCTAAAGTTCTATGGGTGATTTCATCAGAAAATAAGGTGGGTGGTAGATCACCCGTAAATTTTGGTAATAGCTCACAGCGTTCTACCTCGGTAAGTGCGCGGTAGTTTGATGGGAAATTTTTAATGTATTTCTGAATATCAGGATGAGAAATAATTTCATTAAAAACACTTCGATGTACGCGAGAGTCCTGACGTATATCTAGGCTGGCAAAATGAAAACCAAAGAGTTCTATTTTATGGATCATGTCTTTTACATCCTCTAAATACAAACCTTTATGCAGTTTTGTAATTTGTATTTGGATCTCTTTCATCTCGGCTTTTATATAATCGAGAGAAAAGTCAGTATTTCGATCAGGATAAAAAAGGGCATTAAAAACCGCCTGTTCTAAAGCAACAACTCTTTCCTCCACACCAGGAAAAGTAAGTTTTCTCTTCAATCTTCTCAGGTCTCTGTAGTAATTTCTTAAAATAGAAAAGCGCAGGCGTTTTGCTGTTTGAAGTGTAATTTCAGGAGTTACATAAGGGTTTCCATCACGGTCTCCACCCGGCCAAAATCCAAAATCAAAGATCGCATTATTTAACTGCTCGGAATCGACTATATGGTCCGCAATATAATTGTATATGGTACTTGCAGAATGATAAAAGACATTTTCTAAAAACCATATAAGACTCACAGCTTCATCAAAAGGAGTGGGTTTTTCTTTTTTGTAGAAAGGGGTTTTACCGAGCTGTACCAATAATTTTTGTATTCGGTCTAAGTCATCCTGAGCAATGGCGTTTGAGAGTTCGTTTATAATCACCAATACATTATCGGGATAAAATTGTGTAGGATGTGCTGTGAGCACAATTCGCACTTTAAAACGCTTTATATAGTCTGTAAGTGATTGCGTTAAGCGCTTCTTTTGTGCCTCTTCTTTTATATTTCTCAGTGTTCCTCTTCCATGCATATTGTTTACATAAGAAAAGCCAGCATCTTCAATTGCATCAAAAAGCACTACCTGTCTTTCGATATATTGAATAAAGTGAAATAATAAATCGCGTTGTTCTGAATCAGACAGCTGGGGGGCAAACTGTTGGAAAAAAGAAGTTACAATCTCATTTGGGTTCTTTTTGAGTTCAAATTGCTGTTGACAATGATCTGCAAAGAGCGGGAGTAATAAAGAAGTTCTTTTTATAGTTTCAAAGGGAAGTGTAAGAAAAAGACTATTGTAGATATGGAAGCGAGAGAGGATTTTTTCATTAAACCTTTCAATTTTTGGTTTTCGAGCCATTTGGGAAAATAAAATTATAATTCGTTAAAAATACTGTGCATTAGTCGTCTTTTATCATTAAAACTCTCTTCAAGTGAGATCATGGTTTCGGTTCTAGATACGCCCTCTACACCGTCAATCTCAAAGATGATGTCTTTAGCGTGATGGGTGTCTCGCGCTCGAACTTTACAAAAGATATTAAACTTACCTGTCGTAATATGCGCGATTGTAATAAAAGGGATTTTATTTAATGCCTTCAGTACCTCTTCAGTTGTATTTGTCTTTTCAAGAAAAATCCCAACATAGGCAATAAATGAATAGCCCAGTTTAACATAATCTAAATTTAATGAAGACCCTTTTATGATCCCTGATTCTTCCATTTTTTTTACCCTAACATGTACAGTTCCTGCAGAGATAAGCAGCCGTTTTGCGATGTCAGTAAAGGGAATTCTAGAATTATCAATCAGAATATCTAGAATTTGGTGGTCGATTTCATCTAAATTTACTTTTGCCATAATTCAACATAATGGTTTAAGGATTGCAAATTTAGTTATTTTTTTAGGCTTTTATTGAAAAATTATCAGTTTATTTTGATTTTACTGAATATAAAATCCAAAATAGCTGTATTTGTGATTAATTTATCATTTTCAAAATTTATTGAATATGTCTGCAGGGATTTTGGGGTTTTGAGAGTATGGTGTCCTCTATAATCTAGAGTTGTCCCGTAGGCTTTCATTTCAGGTAAGAAATGAATTCGATTCTCTATGAGTGTTTCACGGAAAGAAATACCTAGTTTTTGGTTCTTTTTAAGTAAAGATTGATCTTGGAGGGTCACTCCTTCAAGAATACAGTCATAAAACTCCACACTATTATGCGGTAGCGCATTGTAAAAGTCCACCTCTAAAGTCTTTTTATAGAGTAGTGCCTCAAAAAGGGCGCAGTAAGCCTTAAAAATAAAGCTACGGGTCTGTTCACGTTGGTAATCCATGGCGATATGACCTGCCTCAAAAAGAATGGTTGGGGTGCCCAGTTGTGTAAAAGTATCTCCCACACAATTAGGGTTAAAAGTATCATCATAACGACCCATTGCTCCGGGAAGGTCCTCGGCTAGAGCAGCAGCAATAGCAGCAATCAACTGCATAGCTTGTGCTCTTGCAGGTGTTATAGTACGGGCATTATCAGCGGCAGGCGCTAAAAATGAGAGACTTGCTGAAGGTCCTCCTTTGCCAGCCGCATAAAGGGTTCGTTGACCATGTAAATTGAGACATAGGTCTGGCTGAAACTTCTCATAAGTAGTGCGAAGCAGCTGGCTTTCAGCTTGTGACAAGTCAAGAGCATCACGGTTTAAATCTATGGCATTTGCATTTTCACGTGTATAAGCATGGGCACCATCGGGGTTTAGCTGCATAATAATAGACAAACTAAAGGCTTCTCTATAAGCTTGTTGAGAGGGAGCTAAAAACCAAGGAATAAAATCCATCAGCGACTTAGTTGTGGTGGTTTCATTACCATGCATTTGTGACCACATAAGCACTTTATAGGGGCCAGATCCTAAACGAATACATTCAATTGGTCGATTCTCCACAGAAGTGCCAAGTACTGTTCTGCAATGGGGAGCTAGTTTTTTTAAAAATTCCTCAAGAGCAGCAGGAGGAAGGTATCTCTTACACGACATGGTTTTATTTAATTGTACAAATGTAAACAACGTTTTGTTTACAAATGTTGTACACAAAAGTAACTTTATTCTTCCTTAAGTAAAGATTAGAGACTAGTAGAATCCACATTTGTAACCTAATTTTAAATAATAGAAGTTAAATTGCTGTTTATGAATATTTTATGTAGAATACTTCAAGTAATTATTCTACGTTTTTACTGCTTGTTTAATTCAGCTTACATTTGTATATTAGAGGGTTGAGATTAAATTGTTTACAATGTTAAACATAGATGCTTTTATAAAACGCTTAGAAGAATTGATGGAACAGCAGCAATTAAATGCGGCTGCTTTTGCTGAAAAAATAGGGATACAAAGATCCTCTGTTTCTCATGTGCTTTCAAAAAGAAATAGACCCAGTTTAGATTTTATATTGAAAATTGAAGCACAGTTCGAAGAGGTCTCTTTTGATTGGTTGCTTTTAGGGAAATCTAAACCATCACTACACTCCCCTTCTCTTTCGGTTTCTGAAATAAATTTAGCCGCTGATTTAGAACCCACACAAACACCCGCTGAAACACCCTCCTCTTCCCCTACTGTTCCTATAGAAACACGCATTACATCTGAAGAAACAATACAAGTAATACAGACTTATAAGGATGGTACATTTCGTGTTTTTTTACCCAAATCTTAGTATTTTAGCGCACAATGAAAAAATTCTTTTGGGTTGTTCTACTCCTCTTTTGCGCCTGCTATTCTGTAGAGCGTGATTGTCTTCCTTTTCACAGCGGTACTTTTGAATTTCAGCAGATTATCAATGGTGAACTTAAGTCCTCTGTTTTTACGCGAGATTCGATTTATGAAATTGAACGCTTTGAAGGGAAAATAGATACGGCTCACATTCGCTGGGTAAATGATTGCGAGTGTATACTTACAAAGCTAAATCCTCAAACAAATCAAGAAAGACGACCCATTCAAATCAAAATTATAAGTACTGAAGACAATAGGTATACTTTTGAATATGCGCTTGTTGGAGATCAAAAGAATAAACAACGTGGAACTATCGTTAAAATCAAAGAATGATCTTTACTCCTGAACTCATCCTTGCTTTTTTAACACTTACTTTTCTTGAAGTAATACTCGGAATTGACAATATTATCTTTATTTCCATACTCGCTGATCGCTTTCCTGCAGCGAGCAGAAAAAAATTAATACGAATGGGGCTCTTATTAGCCATGCTTTCCCGAATTCTATTGCTAATGGGAATCAACTGGTTAGTACATGTGCAGCGCGCCCTTTTTAGCTTTGATTGGGGCTGGCTTTCTTCCGAAATTACGCTTCAATCTCTTATTTTATTAGCAGGAGGCTTCTTTTTAATTTATAAGAGCACTAAAGAAGTCTATGACAAAGTGGAAGCACTTCATACAAACGGAACAGTAGAGTCCTCCAAGTCTTTGACTTATGGAAAAGCCTTACTTCAGATTGTTTTAATTGATCTCGTTTTTTCTTTTGATTCTATTTTGACTGCTGTGGGAATGACCAATGGAATTTCAAATGCGCTTTATATCATGATTGCCGCCATTGTAATTGCCATATTGGTAATGATGTTATTTGCCGCACCAGTGAGTCAGTACATCAATACACATCCTTCCCTACAAATATTGGGGCTTTCTTTTCTTTTATTAATTGGTTTTATGTTGATTACCGAAGCCGCGCATCTTTCACATACCACCGTATTTGGGGGAAGTATAGGAGTGATTCCGAAAGGTTATCTGTATTTCGCTATCGCTTTTTCTTTAGGGGTAGAGCTGATTAATATGCGCTTTAGAAAAAAGAAAAAAAACTCATAAATCCAAGCTTATTTGGCTGTTGTCCGAATTGGGCACTACGGCCTCTTCAACTTCTACTTCAATATCGTGCAATTCTTGGGCTTGTGGAGGTTCATATGCCAAAGCCTCTTTTAGAAAAATCCTTTTAATTTTTTTATCGGTCAATTGATTTCCTAATGCTTTAAATCCTTTTACGGCAATAAATTCTTCAGCATTGACTTCTAAATTTGAAGCCTGTTCTTTCCCTCTTGGCTTTTCAAATTCTATTTCCAGTACAGGTCGACCTTCAAAGCTTGTAAAAATATGGCTGCCCCCTTCTTTTATATAGGATTCTTCTTTGTCTTCACTCTCAATACAAAAACGTTTTAGGAAATAACGCTCTTTTTCTGGATCAAAATGAACGGCTGTTATTGGTTTTTCTGGAATCCATTTTTCAATATGGGTTACAGAATCATCAAAATGAAGTGTCAATTCAGGCGTAACCACACGGGCGGTTCCCTCCGCTGTGGCGATCAGTAATTTATCCTCTCCTTTAAATGCACCCAGAAGTTCACCTCTGCCCTCTATATTTAATCTGCGAATCGTACTATCAAACCAGATTTTTCTGGGTTTGAGTGTAGAGACCCCTTTTTCTTTTAGTTCAACTTTCTTTACACTGTATTTAGTCACTGTATTTCCTCTCACTGCGCGTCCTTTGATTTGCAAATCTGCAAAATCAATCTCCCATTTTAATTTTTTAATACTTCCTGTATTTTTAAGAAGTACAGTGACAATTTCAGCTTCGCCATTTGGATTTGCCGAAAAATAAAGCACTTCTGATTGTGCTTTCCCCTGAGTCAAATCATAAATTTTTTCCCGTGTTACTCCAGTTACAGCAAAACGCTTTATAAAAGTGGTTCCGTTTTTGCCGTCTCTATAAATCATATTATAGATTGTTCTACTGTCTTTTTTCTTAAATACAGCAGCATGAATAATATTTTTACCTACAAATACTTTACTTTCTACTTTTACGACTTGCATTTTGCCTTCTTCAGTAAAAACAATAACATCATCTATATCAGAACACTCGCAAACAAATTCATCTTTTCTTAATGAAGTTCCTATAAAGCCTTCTGTTCGATTGATATAGAGTTTTTGATTGCGCACTACTACTTTTTTGGCATCAACATCATCAAAAATTCGGATTTCAGCTTTGCGCATCTTTTCTTTCCCATAGGTTTTTTTCAAATGGGTAAAATAACGTATGGCGAAATCAATCAGGTGCTGTAGATTATTTTTGACTTCTGCAATATCACCCTCAAGTGCTTCAATTTTTTGTTGGGCTTTATCTAAATCAAATTTTGAAATACGCTTAATACGGATTTCTGTTAAACGCACAATATCTTCTTCAGTTACAGCGCGTTTTAAATGTGTAATAAAAGGCTGTAGTCCTTTATCAATGGCTTCTATTAAACTTTCCCATGTTTCTGCTTCCTCAATATCACGGTAAATTTTATTTTCAATAAAAATGCGCTCTAAAGAGGCATAATGCCATTGATTTTCAAGTTCTTGAAGCTGGACTTCTAGTTCTAATTTTAAAATCTGAACAGTGTGGTCAGTAGAAATTTTGAGCATTTCACTGACACCCATAAAATGGGGCTTATTGTCTATAATCAAACATCCCAAAGGAGAAATTGAGGTCTCACAAGCTGTAAAAGCGTAGAGGGCATCAATTGTCTTATCAGGTGAAATGCCGTTAGGCAAGTGCACCAAAATCTCTACATCAGAGGAGGTGTTGTCTTCAATTTTTTTAATTTTAATCTTTCCTTTGTCATTGGCCTTTAAAATACTGTCAATCAGACTTGAAGTATTTGTACTAAAAGGGATTTCATTAATCACCAAAGTACTTTTATCCTGCTGCGTAATTTTAGCGCGTACTCTTATTTTCCCACCGCGCTGTCCGTCATTATAATTTTGAATATCTATAATTCCTCCCGTTTGAAAATCAGGATAAAGGCTGAATTTTTTCCCTTTGAGATGGGCAATACTAGCGCCGAGTAATTCATTAAAATTATGGGGTAGTATTTTGGTAGACAACCCTACTGCAATCCCTTCTGCCCCTTGGGCCAACAGTAATGGAAATTTAATCGGTAAATGTATGGGTTCCTTTTTTCGCCCGTCATAGGAAAGCTGCCAATCTGTTACTTTTGGACTAAAAACAACCTCTAATGCAAATTTTGAGAGTCGGGCTTCTATATATCGCGAGGCGGCAGCACTATCTCCCGTAAGAATATTACCCCAATTTCCCTGCATATCGATAAGCAGCTCTTTTTGCCCAAGCTGTACCATGGCATCCCCAATACTGGCATCACCATGCGGATGATATTGCATTGTATGACCCACAATATTGGCTACTTTATTATAGCGCCCATCGTCTAAATCCTTCATAGAATGGAGAATTCTACGTTGTACAGGTTTTAATCCGTCTTCGATTGCAGGAACAGCGCGCTCAAGGATCACATAGGAAGCATAATCCAAAAACCAATCTTTATACATACCCGTTACCTTGACTAGGCTGTCTTGGGCAAAAGAATCCGTTAAATCAGTTTGGTCTTGCTCTTCCATAAAGTGCTAATGTACTATATCAAGCCCAAATTTTCAGCGGTATTTGCAACAAGAAATTAACAATGGGCCGTTAAATTTAATATTAAGAGGCGGGGGTTTCTTCGGCTAAATCCAATTCTACTTTGAGGTTGTCTATAATAAAGTTTTGACGATCTGGGGTGTTTTTTCCCATATAGAATTCTAGCAACTGATCGATAGTGGTGGCCTTGTCCAGCATTACAGGATCCAACCGTATGTCTTCCCCAATAAAGAATTTGAACTCATCTGGGGATATCTCTCCAAGCCCCTTAAAACGTGTTATTTCCGGCTTTCCTTTGAGTTTATCTATGGCTTCTTTACGTTCTTGTTCACTGTAACAATAAATTGTTTCTTTTTTGTCGCGTACGCGAAATAAAGGGGTTTGAAGGATATATAAATGTCCCTCTTTGATCAATTCTGGAAAAAATTGTAAGAAAAATGTAATCAGAAGCAATCGAATATGCATACCATCCACATCTGCATCTGTGGCAATAACAATATTATTGTAGCGTAATTCTTCGAGTCCGTCTTCGATATTGAGTGCTGCTTGAAGGAGATTAAACTCTTCATTTTCGTACACAATTTTTTTAGACATCCCATAACTATTCAATGGCTTACCTCTGAGACTAAAAACAGCCTGAGTATTGACATCTCTTGACTTGGTAATCGATCCACTGGCAGAGTCCCCTTCCGTAATAAACAGGGTCGATTCTAAACGGCGGTCCATTTTTTGATCAGGTAAGTGTACACGACAGTCCCTTAATTTTTTATTGTGCAGACTCGCTTTTTTGGCACGTTCGCGCGCTAGTTTTCGAATACCGGAAAGTTCTTTACGTTCTTTTTCTGCTTGAATTATTTTCTTTTGAATGCGTTCAGCTATGTCTGAATTTTTATGCAAAAAATTATCCAACTGCGTGCTTAAAAAATCTACAATGTAGCTTCTTACTGAGGGCATGCCCTCACCCATTTCGGTAGAACCCAGTTTGGTCTTTGTCTGTGATTCAAAGACAGGCTCCATCACTTTTATACTAACGGCAGAAATCACTGATTTTCTGATATCAGAAGCTTCGTAGTTTTTGCCATAGTGTTCGCGTATTGTTTTTACTAAGCCCTCTCTAAAAGCCGCTTGATGCGTCCCCCCTTGTGTGGTATGTTGTCCATTTACAAACGAGTGGTATTCTTCACTGTATTGCGTTTTACTGTGTGTTAAGGCAACTTCAATGTCTTCCCCTTTAAGGTGAATAATTGGATAAATGAGGTCAGATTCATTGATATAATCTGTCAAAAGGTCTTTCAAGCCATTTTCAGAAAAAAACTTTTCACCATTAAGGTCGATGGTTAGTCCTGGATTGAGGTAGACATAATTTTTAATCATACGCTCTACATATTCCAGGCGAAATCGGTAGTTTTTGAATATCGTGCTGTCTGGCACAAACTCAACTTTTGTTCCTCGTCTACGTGAACTGGAAGCTATAGGGGTTTCTTCTTGTAAATCTCCAAAAGAAAAGGAGGCCGTTTTGGTTTGATTATCCCGATTGGACTCAACAATAAAAAGCGAGGACAAGGCATTAACGGCTTTGGTTCCCACTCCATTGAGTCCTACTGATTTTTTAAAAGCACGCGAGTCGTATTTTCCTCCAGTATTCATTTTAGAAACAACATCTACGACTTTACCAAGGGGAATTCCTCGACCATAGTCGCGCACTTTAACTGTATTCTCTTTAATCGTAATTTCGATTGTTTTGCCTGCACCCATGACAAACTCATCGATACAATTGTCAAGTACTTCTTTTAGAAGAATATAAATCCCGTCATCTGGAGAGGAGCCGTCCCCCAACTTTCCTATATACATTCCGGGGCGCATTCTGATGTGCTCTTTCCAGTCTAAAGAACGTATATTTTCCTCCGTATAAGTAGTGGTTTCTTTCATAACTATTAACTGCTAATATAAAAGATTGAGCCCTCAAAAACAGGCTCTCTTTGGGCAAGAAATCAACAATCCTAAGGCGTATTTTGTTAAAAAGTTTAATTTTAAAGGCCAATACAGTTCAATTCATCTAAATTTTAAAATTAATCGAATGTCTAAATCACCTATTGAAAATACGACTGGGCCTTTATTGCATATTGTTTTCTTTTGGCTAAAAGAGCCTGAAAATCAAGAACATAGAGCCCAATTTGAAACTGCAATTAAAAAATTAATCGCAACCAATCCACAAGCGATTGCCAACCATTTGGGAGGTCCAGCTGCCTCAGAAAAAAGAGCAGTTGTGGACAACTCGTTTACTTACTGCTACACGATGAGTTTTCCTAGTCTAGAAGCTCAAAATGCCTATCAAACAGATCCTACGCATGAATTATTTATAGAAGAAGCTTCTCCACTTTGGGAACGAGTTTTGGTAAGTGACTCTCTTGCGCTTTCCTAATTAATTTTGAATCGATTTATTATGAAAAATATTTTCCTCTTACTCACCACATTAATTTTATTATGCACCCAATGTCAAGAAACAATCAAGCAGCCTATCGCTCAAAGGTGGTCTGAAGAAAAGGCTTGGGAATGGCATCGAAATCAGGGCTGGATGGCAGGAACTAATTTTAACCCTAGCACAGCGATTAATCAGCTTGAATTTTTTCAAGCAGAGACTTTCGATCTTGAAACCATAGACAAGGAATTGAGCTGGTCTGCGGAATTAGGAATGAAACTCCACCGTGTTTACCTCCACAACCTGCTGTGGGAACAAGACTCTTTCGGATTCTTAAGTCGCTTAGATTCCTATTTAGAGACTGCAAACAAATACCAAATCAAAACGCTATTGGTACTACTTGATGACGTATGGCATCCCGAACCCCAATTGGGTAAACAGCCTGAACCCACCCCATTTGTCCACAATTCAGGCTGGGTGCAAGCGCCAGGTGCAGCAATTCTAGGGGATTCTTTGAGGCATGGAGAACTTAAAAATTACGTCAAAGGCGTAGTGAGTCATTTCGCTCAAGATCCACGTGTTGTAGGTTGGGACTTGTATAACGAACCCGATAATGTGGCTACACAACCCGGCTATGCAGAACTGGAATTGAAAGATAAATATACCTACACCTTTGCCTTATTAAAAAAAGTAGTTCGTTGGGCTCGTGAAGTAAACCCTTCACAGCCGCTTACCATAGGGCTTTGGAAAGGAGATCCAGCACTTTGGGGAACACCAGAAAAAATGAGGCCTCTTGAGCGGTTTATGGTAGAAAATTCAGATGTTATTTCGTTTCATAGCTATGACAATCCTCAAGTCACCCAACAAAAAATAAGGGAACTCAAAAAACACAACCGCCCCCTACTCTGTACTGAATATTTGGCAAGAGGAAATGGCAGTACTTTTGATTCCATTCTTCCCTTATTTAAAGAAAATGAAATCCATGCCATTAATTGGGGTTTTGTAGCAGGAAAAACGAATACTATTTTCCCCTGGTCTTCATGGACCACCGCTTTTGACTCCATGCCAAAAGTATGGCATCACGATATTTACCGTACTGACAAAACCCCATTTTCAGAAGCAGAAATTACTTTATTAAAGACAATTTTAAAAGAACCACAACCCTAAAAAATAAGATTAACGGGTAGCGGAATGCGCAATAAAATAAATTGCGAACCAATAGGTAGCGAGTATCAAAACCCCTGATAGAGAGAAAGGATAAGAAAATTTATTGATCGCTATTAGGGAATCAGAAACTAAAAAAAGGGAGACAGCCCCTCCTAAAAAACGTCGATTTTCCATTTTTGGGTTTAAAGTCATTGCCCACCCTTGCCAACTCATCAGTACAATTACAATCAGATAAATCAATACGGGATTAAACAAAGTGCCTAAATCTTTTGAAATCAAGGAAAAAACAGCTCCCGCGAATAAAAGCAACAATATTGCGACCTCAGGCCTCCACTGCCATCCCTGTCTTTTAATAAAAGCATAAAGAAAAATTAAATGCGCCATTAAAAAAGAAAGTAAGCCAAAAATAAAATAAGAGTCAATGAGTAGAAAACAGTCCCCTAGCAGACAAAAAAATAATCCGACAGCAATCTGTAAGGCATAGTTCTTTAAAGATAGATTCCTATAGGCAATAGCAAAAACCAGAATAGCAATTGTACAGAGGGGCTTAAGTATAAAAAAAGCATCATTTCTTAAAAAATCTGCGCCTATAGCAGCACTTCCCAAAATTAGAATGAGTATTCGAAATTGAGAGGGAGTGAGTAGCATGCTGTTATATTTCTACACATTGAAGCGAAAATGCATTACATCCCCGTCTTGAACTACATATTCTTTTCCTTCTACGCGCATCTTACCCGCCTCCTTGACCTTCTGTTCTGAGCCAAAGCTTTCGTAGTCTGAATAACTTATTACTTCAGCTCTAATAAACCCTTTCTCAAAATCAGTATGTATGACACCTGCTGCCTGAGGAGCTGTAGCGCCAACTGCTACAGTCCATGCGCGAACTTCTTTTTCTCCAGCAGTAAAATAAGTCTGTTGGTTCAGCAAAGCATAAGCTGCTCTAATCAGCTTGGCGGCTCCTGCTTCCTCAAGTCCCAAATCTTCCAAAAACATTTGACGCTCTTCAAAACTCTCTAATTCATTGATATCTGCTTCAGTGCTCACTGCTAGCAATAAAAGACCTGCAACTTCTACATCAATAGCTTGTTTGACTTGTTCTACATAGGGATTTCCAGACTTTGCTGAGGCTTCATCTACATTACAAACATAAAGGACCGGCTTGTCAGTTATCAGTTGTAAGGGTTTGATATACTCGAGGCGTGCTTCTTCTTTTAGCTCAATACTTCTCACATTTTTTGAGGCTTCTAAAGCACTTTTAACTGTTACTAATACCTCCTGCTCTTTCAGGGCCTCTTTATTGCCCGTTCGTGCAGCACGTCCTACCTTTTCAAGTTTTTTTTCAATAGTCTCAAGGTCTTTTAATTGTAATTCGATATCGATGGTTTCTTTGTCTCTTATAGGATTTACAGAACCGTCCACATGCACGATATTATCGTTATCAAAACAGCGTAAAACGTGAATAATTGCGTCTGTTTCTCGAATATTTGCTAAAAATTGGTTTCCTAGTCCTTCTCCTTTACTTGCACCCTTAACCAAACCCGCAATATCGACAATTTCTACGGTAGCAGGCTGAACCCTTTCAGGCTTTACAAGAGCTTCTAAAGTTTCCAGTCGCGGATCCGGAACATTGACGACGCCAATATTGGGTTCAATTGTACAAAATGGAAAATTCGCACTTTGGGCCTTTGCATTCGAAAGACAATTAAAAAGAGTGGATTTTCCAACATTCGGTAAGCCTACAATACCCGCTTTCATAAAAATAATTTTCGGCAAAAATACTCTTTCTTTTATATTTGAATTGAGGGTCTTGAAAGAAAACTTATTTTTAGGTATATGAATAAAAAATATTTGGTCATTCACGCAGATGATGCCGGTTTGGCCTGGGCTGAAAACCGTGCCACACAGCTTGGCTTACTTGAAGGGTCTCTCACTTCCACAAGTTTAATGGTCCCTTGCCCCTGGTTTCAAGAAATGGCTACTTTTTGTCTGGCGCACCCCGAGATCGATTACGGTATTCACCTTACCTTAACAGGCGAATGGAAGACCTATCCTTTTAGACCGATAAGCCCTGTGGCGCAGGTCCCCTCATTGGTTAATACAGAAGGTTACTTTTATCCGAAAAGAAATGCAATACGCGAGGGTGCTGTACTAGAAGAAGTCTATTTGGAATTAAAAAATCAAATAGAATTTGCTTTGTCTCTGGGTCTAAAACCAACTCATTTAGATTCCCATATGTATACTTTAGGAATCCGACAAGATTTAATAACACTTTACCAAGAACTTGGAAAAACATATAATTTACCTATTATTCTCAGCAAAAAACTGATTGCCTGTACGGGTGAATCCCCTTCAAACTTCCAACTTCCAAAAAAAGGTTGCTGGGAATCAATCTATATGGGGTCTTATGATGAATTCACAAACCAAGGGCTGACCGATTTTTACGATTCTGTATTGGATGATTTACCTACAGGTTTTTCGCTCCTTCTTATTCATCCGGCAATCAAAAGTGACGAGATGGACCAGATTACTTTAGATCATCCCAATTTTGGTGCGGACTGGAGAGCGGAGGACTATCAGTATTTCACCAGTAAACACTGTGCAGAAAAAATTAAAGAAAAAGGAATTGAATTAATTGATTTTAGAAATCCAGAGCTGCTTAGTTTTCTGGGTGCATAAAACGTTGCTTACTGAGTAACGTTTCCTCAGACTCTATATTATCTTCATCCGGAATACAACAGTCAACAGGACAAACAGCGGCACATTGGGGTTCTTCATGAAAACCTTTGCACTCAGTGCATTTATCGGGTACAATAAAATAGTATTCATCGGAAACAGGTTCTTGAAAGACCTCGCTGTTGACCTGTTTGCCATTGGGTAGAACAACCTCCCCTTTCAGGGAAGTACCATCTTGGTAGCGCCAGTCTTCTGCCCCTTCATAAATTGCCGTATTTGGACATTCGGGTTCACAAGCGCCACAATTGATGCATTCATCTGTTATGATAATGGCCATAGCAATTTTCTTTCTTTACCTTTGCGCAAAAATAAGACCTTATACCTAACTGTACAAAGAAATGACTGCAAACTTAAATCGTTTTAATGCCCTTGTAAAACTTGGAGAATATTTAAGGAATTGCGACTTTGACAAGCCCCTTTATTTTGACCTTAAAGATAAAATTTCACAGGCGATAGCAGCGAATGGTTGGTTTACCCAAGAAACGATTCTTAATGCTCTAGCTGCCTGGGGAAAAGTACTTACAGAAGAAGCCCTTTCAATTTGGATAAAACCCCATCATTTTTCAAATCAATCGCAACCAAAAACAATTGCTCTAATTCTTGCTGGTAATATCCCATTAGTAGGCTTTCACGATCTTATTAGTGTTTGGATAAGTGGGCATCAAGCATTAGTAAAATGTGCCACAAAAGACGAATTTCTCATTCCTTTTTTGGCAGAACTTCTTGAAAAAGAAGCTGGGGAAAAAGGTTTTAGATTTACAAAAAAGACCCTTGCTCAATATGATGCAGTCATTGCAACGGGTTCAACAAATTCAAGTCGTTATTTTGAATATTACTTTAGTAAATACCCACATATCATTCGAAAAAACAGAAATGGGGTTGCTATTTTAGATGGGACAGAAACGGAAACGGACCTAAAAGGCTTAGGAAAAGATATCCTCCAATATTATGGTTTGGGCTGTAGAAATATTTCAAAATTGTATTTACCCAAAGGGTATGATTTAAATTTAATCTTTGGGGGACTCTATGAACTCGCTGAAGTCATTCACCACCCAAAATATGCGAATAATTACGATTACAACAAAGCCGTTTATCTGATGAGTGAATATGACTTTCTGGAAAATGGATTTATTTTATTGAGAGCGCACCACGCTTTTAGTGCTCCCATTGCCTGTCTCCATTATGAATATTACACCAATCTAGAAGAACTAAAACAAGAACTTAGCAGTCATAATGAGCAAATACAATGTATTGTTTCGAATTGTGCAATTGCAAATAAGTTTCCATTCGGTAAGACACAAGAGCCCAAATTAGAGGATTATGCTGACGGAATCAATACACTCCGTTTTTTAGAAAAATTAAGTTGAAAAAAACGCATCCGTTTTTTAGATCTAGGGCCGTTCTATATTTCTAAAAATAAGTAATTAAGTGTTGACAACTCAACAAAAAAAAGAAGTGAAAAAACACTTGAATTAGTAATAGAATCACAATATTTGCAAAAATTTAATTTGAAAGAGTAAATATGCATCTTCACAACTTTAGCGCAGGACCTTCCATACTCCCCAAAGAAGTCATGTACCAAGCCTCAGAGGCCGTAAAAGAACTCGATAACTCTGGCCTTTCTTTAATAGAAATCTCTCACAGAAGCAAGGAATTTATAGCCATAATGGATGAAGCTTGTGATAGGGCGTTAACGCTTACAGGTTTAAAAAACAAAGGCTATAAAGCGCTTTTTCTTCAGGGTGGAGCAAGCCTTCAATTTTTAATGGTTGCCTACAACCTATTGGAAACAAAAGCGGGCTATCTCAATACAGGAACTTGGTCTGACAAAGCCATAAAAGAAGCCAAATTATTGGGTGAAGTTGTGGAAGTATCCAATTCTAAAGACAAAAACTATAACTATATCCCCAAAGAATATACCCTGCCAGAAGAACTAGATTATCTGCATTTGACTACAAATAATACCATTTTTGGCACCCAATATAAATCCTTTCCTGAGACAAATATTCCACTTGTGGCAGATATGAGTTCAGATATTTTCTCAAGGGCTTTTGATTATTCAAAATTTGACCTCTTTTATGCTGGCGCTCAAAAAAATATGGGTCCTGCTGGTACTACACTCGTCATAATCAAGGAATCATTATTAAATAAGGTGACTCGAACAATTCCTTCAATGCTCAGCTATGAAGTGCACGCCAGTAAAGAAAGTATGTTCAATACGCCCCCTGTTTTTGCTATTTATACCTCATTACTTAATATGCGATGGATAGAAGCCCAAGGAGGTATAGGAGCTTTAGGTGAAAAAAATGCTGCAAAAGCAACCCTCATCTATGATGAAATAGACCGCAATTCATTATTTGAAGGATTTGCAAATAAGGCTGATCGTAGTGAGATGAATGCAACATTCAATCTTACAGATTCCAGCTATACAGAAGCTTTTGATGATTTATGTAAAGCGGCAGGTATTAGTGGATTAAAAGGCCACCGCTCAGTAGGCGGATATCGAGCCTCTATGTATAACGCGATGCCTATAGACAGCTTGGAAATACTCGTAGACTGTATGCAGGCCTTAGAGAAAAAATATTAAGTCAAGACTATTTAAAGACCTTATAAAATGAAAATATTAGCAAATGATGGAATCTCTCAAACGGGGATTGACTTTTTACAAGAAAATGGATTTGAGGTTATCACAGTAAATGTAGCCCAAGAGCAACTTGTAGACTACATCAATGACAATAAGGTGAGCGCCCTTCTTGTAAGAAGTGCCTCAACAGCTCGGAAAGAATTGATTGATCAATGTCCAGGGCTTAAACTTATAGGTCGTGGTGGTGTTGGAATGGATAATATAGATGTTGAATATGCCAAATCTAAAGGACTTCATGTCATTAATACCCCAGCCGCCTCTTCTGCTTCTGTAGCAGAATTAGTTTTTGCACACCTCTATGGTGGTGTACGCTTTTTATACGACTCGAATAGAAGCATGCCTCTTGAGGGAGAAACAAATTTTAAAGGGCTTAAAAAAGCCTATGCTAAAGGAGTTGAACTTAGAGGAAAAACACTGGGCATTATTGGCTTTGGTCGGATAGGCCAGGAAGTTGCTAAAATTGGTTTAGGGATCGGCATGCAAGTCATTGCAACTGATAAATTTATCGAAAAAGCAGCGGTAGAAGTCGCTTTGTATTCAGGGAAATCAATCGTTGAGGAAATTAAAACACAATCTATGGAATCCGTATTGTCTCAGTCAGATTTTATTAGCCTCCATGTCCCTGCGCAAAAAAAATATGTGATTGATGAGCAAGCTTTTTCTCAAATGAAAAAAGGGGCCGCCTTAATTAATGCAGCCCGTGGTGGTGTAGTAGACGAAGTAGCACTCGTAAAGGCATTAGATTCAGGCCAACTTTCTTTTGCTGCACTCGACACTTTTGAGAATGAGCCTAAACCAGAGATTAAATTATTAATGCACGACAAGATCTCACTTACCCCCCATATAGGAGCCGCAACATTTGAAGCCCAAGACCGAATTGGGGAAGAACTTGCTCAACAAATAACTACTTTGCTAAAATAAGTTCTTTTGTATTTTAAAAAGCTTAAAGAAAAGTGGCACATCACTTCTAATTTTCAGCTGGTACTTATTTTTATTGTATTTGGGCTAACGGGCTCTATGAGTGTAAAAGTGGCCAAACCCTTATTAGATTTACTTTCCATCCATCCAGAAACTTTTCAAGACCTCACGGGCGGCTATCTATTGTATTGGATCATTCGGATTACGCTGATCTTTCCCGCATATCAAGTATTACTTCTCTTATTTGGCGCCCTCTTTTTTCAATTTAAATTCTTTTGGGAATTTGAAAAGAAAATATTAAAACGACTGGGCTTAAAGCGCCTTTTTAAAGGAGATGATTAGATTAAATGCGTTTTGAAAGTGTTAAATTCAGAAACTCATTACGCGTCTCTGTTTCTTTAAAAACACCTCTAAATCCAGAAGTTGTAGTGGTTGAATTTTGTTTTTGAACACCGCGCATCATCATACACATATGGGAAGCCTCAATTACCACTGCGACTCCTTTAGGGCGAAGCGTGTCATTAATACAATCTAGGATTTGTTCTGTTAAGCGTTCCTGAACTTGCAATCGTCTTGCAAAAACATCGACAACTCTGGGTATTTTGCTAAGTCCAACAATTCTGCCATCAGGCACATAAGCTACATGGGCTTTCCCAAAAAAAGGCAAAAGATGATGTTCACAAAGGGAATAAAGTTCAATTTCTTTCACAATAACCATTTCATTGTAATTTTCTTCAAACATAGCCCCTTGAAGGATTTGTTCAGGATCTTCCTCATAGCCACTAGTAAGAAACTTCATCGCTTTTGAAGCCCGCTCAGGAGTTTTAAGAAGACCCTCTCGGAGTTTATCCTCCCCTAATAAATGAATGATCTCTTCGTAATTTGATTTTATTTGCTCTGTGATGGGAAGTGTTTCGATATCAAAATTCTCGTTCATAAGATTCTTTTAAATAGTTAGAGAAAAAATTTTTTAGTTTTTCCATTTTAGGATTTATTACAAAAGAACAATAGGGCTGCTCATTATTTCTATTATAATAATTGTGATGGTTCACTTCTGCGGGGTAAAAAGGACTTGCCTCCTTCACCTCTGTCACAATAGGGTTTTTGAAAAAATTTCGATCTGTGAGCTCTTTTATAATTTGAATAGAAGTTTCTTTTTGCGCTTCCGAGGTATAGTAAATTCCTGATCGGTATTGTGTACCTATATCATTGCCCTGTCGGTTGAGTGTGGTAGGATCATGGGTGGTAAAAAAAATTGAAAGTAAATCTGAAAGCTGAATTTCCTCAGTGTCATAGACCACTTCAATTGCTTCTGTATGACCTGTTCTACCTGTACAAACTTCTCTATAGGCCGGATTTTTTACTTTCCCATCTATATAACCCGGTTGTACACGCTGAACACCCTTTATTCTTTGAAAAACTGCTTCAGTACACCAAAAACAACCTCCTGCTAAAAATATAGTTTTGATCAACTTTGTGATTAGTTAGTTAAACAAATATACGAAAACGATCAAGTTACTGAGGAAATCGTTAAACTAATTTGATCATTATTAGCATTTTAATACACTTTTAATCAACTTTTGTTTAGGATTTAACTGAAGGATGAAGAATAAAAAAAAGAATTAAATTTGATTGCGCAATGAAACAACTCCTTAAAGCAATTCAGATATCAAAAGACTACGGTGAGTTGTCGGTTTTAAAATCGGTTGACCTCGAAATCAAGGAAAAGGAAATTGTGACTATAGTAGGGCCTTCAGGTGCAGGTAAAACAACATTACTCCATATTTTGGGTACGCTTGATACACCCAGCCTAGGAAGTCAAGTTATTTTTGATGGGGTTGACACTACCCAGCTCAATACGAAAGAATTGGCTCGCTTTCGGAATCAAAATATGGGATTTATCTTTCAATTTCATGAGCTTCTACCTGAATTTACTGCTTTAGAAAATATATGTTTACCCGCATGGATCGCACATGCTGAAAAAAAAGTGACTGAACAAAAAGCGCTGAAGCTACTAGCCCGTTTGGGCTTAAAAGAACGGGCTTCCCATAAGCCTACAGAGCTCTCTGGGGGTGAACAGCAGCGTGTTGCTGTAGCACGGGCATTGATTAATAATCCTAAAATTATTTTTGCTGATGAGCCAAGTGGAAATTTAGATTCTGATAATGCAGATCAATTGCATGACCTCTTTTTTGAATTAAGAGAGGAACAAGAGTGCAGTTTTGTTATTGTAACCCATAATAAAGAATTGGCACAGCGGGCAGACCGAAGTATCAATTTGATTGATGGCGTAATAAAATCGTGAATAAAAAAGAGCTCAAAGAATTTTTAGATTTTAAAGCTGCCCACTATGAACAGCCTCATTTTTTAGCACATGATCCCATTCAAATACCGCACCTCTTCCATAAAAAAGAGGATATAGAAATCAGCGGATTTCTGGTGGCAACGATTGCTTGGGGAAATCGACAGAGCATCATAAAAAGTGGAAAACGCATACTTGAGCTTATGGGAAATGATCCGTTTCATTTTGTTATGGAGCACCAAGAAAAGGACTTAAGCCCTTTTGATTCATTTATTCACCGCACTTTTAATGGAACTGATTTGCGTTTTTTTATCAGCGCATTACAATCCGTTTATCGCAACCATGGAGGACTCGAAAATCTATTTTCAAAGCCCTTAAACAGCCAGAGACTTGACCAAAATATTCACGAATTCAGAAATTTTTTTTTTCAATTAGAACATGAAAAAAGGACCGAAAAACATGTGGCAGATCCCCTAAAAGGTTCTGCAGCAAAGCGAATTAATATGTTTTTAAGATGGATGGTACGTTCAGACAAAAGGGGTGTTGATTTTGGTCTTTGGAAGTCAATCAAACCAGCTCAACTTTCCTGCCCTCTTGATGTACACAGTGGGAATGTAGCCAGAAATTTAGGGCTCCTTAAGCGCAATCAAAACGACCAAAAAGCAGTTTTAGAACTAGATACAGCGCTAAGGCAATTAGACGCGCAAGATCCCGTTAAATACGATTATGCTCTTTTTGGTTTAGGAGTATTTGAAAAGATAAAATAAAATACGTTCTTGTATAGTGCGCTCAGTGCACAATTTAGAGTATTTGTAATTTTAAGTTTATGTTTAGGCAGTTTTTAAAAAATACAGGACCGGGTCCTTTTATCGCTGCCGCTTTTATTGGTCCCGGAACCGTCACTCTTTGCACCCTAGTTGGTGTGGCCTATGGCTTTCAACTACTCTGGGCAGTGCTATTTGCTCTATTAGCCGCGATAATTCTCCAAGGAATGGCCGTACGTATAGGAATCCTTGGTCAAAAAAGCATCATTAAGGTAATAGAAGAACTAATTCCTATACCTTGGGTACAAAAGGCTATACTCATTTTGATATTTTGTGCGATTATGGTGGGTAATACCGCCTATGAAGCAGGAAATATCAGTGGCGCAGCACTGGGTCTAGAAACGGTATTTGGCTTATTGAATTTTAATTTATTGGGATTCAAAATTAAACTTTACCCCCTGCTTATTGGGTTGCTAGTGGCAGGGCTTTTATGGCTGGGAAAATATAAAATTTTGGAGCGTAGTTTAATTTTTTTAGTCATACTGATGAGTTTGGCTTTTTTATTTACAGCAATAGCGACGGGCCCCAGTCTCTTTCATATTATAAAAGGGCTCTTCAGTTTTTCAATGCCCAAGGGAAGCCTGCTGAGTATAATAGGCTTGGTAGGAACCACTATAGTTCCCTATAATTTATTTTTGCATACTGAGCTCGTACGAGAAAAATGGACCCAAAAGGCAGATCTTTCAAAAGCTTTGATAGACATGATTTTAGCCTTAGGTTTGGGTGGTATTATCTCTATAAGTATTATTATTACGGCTGCTGGAGTTGAGGTCAATGAACTCAATAATGCAGCTGACTTAGCTTTAGGTCTGGCGCCAATATTTGGAGACAGTGCGAAATACCTGCTTTCTGTTGGGCTTTTCTCGGCAGGCATTACAAGCTCAATTACGGCCCCTTTAGCGGCTGCCTATGTTGTATGTGGCTGCTTTGGGTGGAGTACCCACTTACAATCCGCTCGTTTTCAAAAAACTTGGGCATTTGTAATTTTGATAGGAGTCCTTTTTGCATCAACTGGATTTAAATTTATTCGCATTATCCAATTTGCTCAAATTGCAAATGGAATTTTACTTCCCATTATCGCTGGTATATTGGTGTGGATTATGAATAAAGCCCCTTGGCTAGGCAATCGGAAAAATGGTATTTTTCAAAATTTATTTGGCTTCTTGATTGTTTTACTTTCACTTATTTTAAGTATCCGCTCGCTGGGGGCTGTATTTCAATTTTATTAATGAAAAGTAAACCTCTATTTAATGCAGATTTAGGAGAAGGTACAGGAAATGACAAAAACTTAATGCCTCTTATACAGGCTTGTAATATAGCTTGTGGAGGCCATACGGGAGATGCTCAAGAAATTCAAAAAACAATAGCTTTGGCCAAAGCCTATCAGGTCAAAATAGGGGCCCATCCTTCTTATCCTGATCGTGAATTTTTTGGTCGTCGCTCTTTAGCAATTAAACCTTCTGAATTATATGAAAGTTTACTCAATCAAATTAAAGAGATCCTTGGCCCACTAGCAGGTGAAAAACTGCATCACATAAAGCCTCATGGCGCACTCTATCACGATTGTGTAAATGAAACTTCCTGTGCGCAAATATTTGTGGATGCTGTTGAGAAATGCTGCCCCGAAGCCATTATTATCACTGCACCTCAGAGCGCACTTGGTACTTTAGCTGAACAAAAAGGGTACAAAGTTTGGAGAGAAGCCTTTTTAGATCGCGCCTATGAGGCAAATGGTCAATTGGTCTCTCGGCTTAAAGATGGAGCCGTTTTAGATACATTAGAAGCGATAGAAAATCGTTTACGGAACCTGACCCAAAAAAGTGGTGTTTATTCGATTGATGGAAAGTGGATCAATCTCAAAGCAGACACCTATTGCGTTCATGGAGACCATCCTAATGCGGCAAAACTTTTGAAAGCTGTATTAGAAAATTTTAACAACTAACTATAAAGATGGACAAAAAAACATCCTTTCAGTTTTTTCTAATCCATCCAAATGTGGTGCTACTGGAGTGGAATGAAACCCCTTCTGATAGTTTGTTGCTTGAGCTTGTCACTTTTCGAAAGCTGCTGCTCAATAAATTTGAAACACTTATTCAAGTAACACAGGGTTATCAATCATTAATGCTCTACCACAGCCATCCAATTAAAAAAAGAGATGTGTACCATGCAGAACTTCTCTCTTTATTTAATTCAATGTCCGTAGACCTTTCCTCTAAAGGCAAAAAGTGGCAGATACCTGTCTGCTATGATCCAAGTTTGGCACCAGATTTAACTTCTTTAGCAGAATTATTAAAATTAGATAAAAGCGAAGTAATTGACGTACATGCTAATGCAACATATACCGTTTATTTTATAGGCTTTTTACCCGGTTTTTTATATCTGAATGGATTACCTAGTGCTTTAGAATGCCCCCGTAAAAAGCAACCTTCACCTCGTGTTGAAGCGGGCAGTATTGCGATTGGAGGAAAACAAACTGGAATTTATCCGAGAGCGAGTCCTGGAGGATGGCATATTATCGGAAAAACGCCCTACCCCCTATTTCGCCCTGAGCAAAAAAAACCTTGTTTTGCTCAAGCTGGAGATAGAATAGTCTTTAAGTCAATAAGCCTAGAGGAGTATAAAGAGATGACCTACCAAAGAGCAAATGGAAACTTAATTATACAACCGCAGTGATAGAAGTACTTCGTACAGGACTTTATTCAAGTATCCAAGATTTTGGGCGTATGGGCTATCAACACCTCGGAATTCCGATTGGAGGAGCTATGGACCATACTGCAATGCATGAAGCCAACGCTTTGTTAGGCAATCCTAAAAACAGTGCCGTTCTTGAGATGAGCTTTCAAGGACCCAAGCTGCTGTTTCACCAACCCCTTCAAATTGCGCTTGCTGGCGCCACTATGGAAATACGGTTAAATGGTAAAAAAATCAAACCGCTGAATTTAATTTCAGTAGAAAAAAATGAGACCTTACAGTTCGGTAATGTTTTAAATGGCAAGCGGACCTATTTAGCTGTTGAAGGAGGTTTTCAATCTGAAACTGTATTGGGTAGTCAATCTCAATATGAAGGGGTAACGAAGTATGCGACACTAAGAAAAAATGAAATTTTACACACAGCAGGGTCCACCCAAAATCAAAAATCAAAAAATTTGATAATGGAGGTCGCCAAGTCTTTTAAAAATCTTATCCCAGTATATAAAGGTCCAGATTATGCCTTACTCTCAGAAAAGGAAATAAAAAGGCTGACTTCAGAGCTATTTACAATTTCAGTACAAAATTCAAGAATGGCCTATGTATTAGAGGAGAAACTCACCCCTCACGAAGCTTCCCTTTGGACAGGGCCTGTAATGCCCGGAACAGTACAATATACCCCTAATGGCAGCTTAATAATTTTAATGCGTGATGCACAAACAACTGGAGGCTATCCAAGAATTCTTCAGCTGAGTGATGAAGGTATTAACTGTTTAGCGCAAAAATCAACCCGTGACCCGTTTCAATTTGAATTGGTTGAAATCTAATATTATTAAAATTGTTTTACTTTTGTACGGATCAGATTTAAATGAAATTACTTCTTAAGAACGCGACTTTAATCCATGAAAAGAGTCCTTTTCACAACCAAAAAAAGGATGTATTAATTGTCGATGGTATACTCACCAAAATTGAAGATGAAATTAATGAAGAAGGTGCAGAAGAAGTTAAATTCGAAGATTTACATCTCTCTCCAGGATGGTTTGATCCCTGTGTATCATTTGGAGAACCTGGTTTTGAAGAACGGGAAACCTTGTCCAACGGACTACAAACAGCCGCTAAGAGTGGTTTTACCCATATTGTTTTAAATCCTGATACCGAGCCTGCTTTAGACTCTTATACTGATGTAAATCATTTGCTTCAACAAGCCCAAAATCAAACTACAGCCTTGTCTATAAGTGGATCTTTAACTCAGAATTCAGCAGGTAAAAACCTTGCCCCCCTTGTAGAGATGCACAAAGCGGGTGTAGTGGCATTTGGTGATTTTAATCAGGGGCATCAAAATCCAAACCTAATCCGGATTGCCTTAGATTATGTGCAAAGTTTTGACGGCTTGATACAGGCCTACCCTATTGACTCAAATTTAAGTCAGGGAGGTCAAATGCACGAAGGAGTTGTCAGCACCCATTTAGGACTTAAAGGAATTCCTGTTGTTGCTGAAACCAGTATATTGGCACGTGATCTACAATTATTGGAGTATACAGAAGGGAGAATGCATATTCCTTTTATTTCCTCGGCTGCTAGTGTTGAACTTATTCGCAACGCGAAGAAAAAAGGACTTAAAGTAAGTTGTAGTGTGCCCATCGCACATTTGCATGCCACTGAAGAAAACTTAAAAAATTTCGAGTCCAATTATAAAATTATACCTCCTTTGAGAACGGCTCAAGATCAGCGAGCATTAAGAGAAGGGCTTTTAGAGGGTACAATCGATATGGTAACAAGCCTTCACCAGCCTTTAAATCCCGAATTAAAAGACCTCGAGTTTGTCCGTGCCCAAGAAGGTAGTATAGGCCTTGAAGCCGCCTTTGGGGTCTTGCTTAATTATTTCCCCCTTGAAAAAACGATTTCTTTTCTCACACGGGGAACAAAAGCTTTTAAAATTGATCATCCGATTTTCGAACTAGGAAAAGAAGCCGATCTCACTTTGTTTTCACCTAAAGGAAGCCGTGTGCTTGAAGCTTCAGATTTGTTTTCCAGCTCCAAAAATTGTCTCTTTCTCGGAAGCACGATTAAAGGAAAGGTGTATGGTAGTCTTCGTTCTCATGCTTTTCAAAAAACTGATTAATTTAATCTCATGCTAGAATACCGCATTCAAAAAGCCCTTTTGTCTGGGTCACAATCGCCGGCAGGTATTTTTCTACTTCACGGTTATGGCAGCCATGCGGATGACCTTTTTAGCTTTGCCCCTTATTTACCGAAAAACCACACTATAATTGCATTGCAGGCACCTCTTAATTTTGCACCCTACAGTTATGCGTGGTACCCGCTACAAACAGATGAAAAAGGGAATATTACATCGAGTATTGAAGAGGCTTGGCAGGCCGTACAGCTTATTATAGAGAATATAAAAGAACTTATTAAAATCCATGACCTCAATGCAGAAGACATCAGTTTGTTAGGATTCAGTCAAGGCGCCATATTAAGTTGGGCGATTGCTTATCAGCAAGCGATTAAAATTCGAAGGATTATGGCTTTAAGCGGCTTGGTTCATGAAAGCATCAATACCCAACAGCCTCCTGAGTTTGTAGCCTATGCCAGTCATGGAGTTCAAGACCCTGTCATTCCCATACTTTCTGCACGTGAAAGTATCATTCCGCTGTCAGAGAAGTATACCACAATCAGTTATAATGAATTTAATGACGGTCATACGGTCTCACGCAAGAATTTTCAACAACTATTAGAGTGGATAGAAAAAACGAATTTATAAAGGATAAATTACCGTTTTAATACTGCTTAATTCAAAAACATTATTCTTCTTTTCATACCTCAAGAGACTTTGGCCCCATTGCTTATCACTTTGAAAGCCAATCATAACCCATTGATCATTTATGAGTTGTATTGAGCGGATTAAAAAACGCTCATTTGGCGGAAGTTTTTTTATTAATTGATTTAATCTTTTTTGGGTATTGTAAGTTAATAGCTGTGCACGGAGGGCCGCTTCAACTTGGGGTGTGCTCTTATAGGTGAAAAAATCTTTCGTTTCCAGCAGCTCGTTCATCCCCATAAGCGAATCCTTAAGCTGAAGTTCATAGCGATTTTGCTTTTGAATGATCTGGTCTTGGTGATTCAATATTTTATTGGTATTTACCAGTTGAAAAATTAAGACCACTGAGACAAAAAGAAAGAGATAGAGTACAATTTTAAATTTCATGCTGCTAATTTGAGGTTAATTTGAGCGTATCATAAGCGAGAAAAACAGAAGAAGGTAGTTTTTTACTAACCTCCTCATGAAATCCCATCAGATGACTAATATGGGTAAGGTAAGTTCTTTTGGGCTTTAAAAGCGCTACAAGCTCAATCGCCTCTTCGAGATTTAGATGATTCGGGTGGGGTTCAATTCGCAAGGCACTCAATACGAGAAGATCCAGATGCTGTAGTTTTGCTAGCTCGGATTCAGGTAATGTTTTAATATCTGTGAGGTAACAAAAATCATCTATTCGGTAACCCATTACCGGCAATTGATTGTGCAATACTTGTATGGGAATAATTGTTTTGTCTTTGAAAGTAAAAGGTGTATTCACTTCAATTGGGTGTTGTAAGACCGATGGGGCTCCAGGATATTTATTTTCAGATGAAAAAATATAGCCAAAACGATTTGATAAGTTGGCTAAAACACGTGGGCTCGCATAAACTGGAATAGGCCCTTGACGAAAGAAAAAAGGGCGAATATCGTCCAAGCCCGCTGTATGGTCAGCGTGTTCATGGGTAAAAAATATAGCATCTAAATGCGTGCAATCCGTTCGTAACATTTGTTGCCTGAAGTCTGGACCACAATCAATTACTAAATGGGTGTTTTCCCACTCTATTAAAACAGAAACGCGAAGCCGCTTATCTTTTGGATTGTCGCTCAAACAAACTGGATGTGTACTTCCTATAATTGGAATACCCTGAGAAGTTCCAGTACCCAAAAATTGAACTTTTATCATTTACTTACAAAGGTATTGTTTTGCTTTTTACATACCATAGAACTTTGTATTTTTGGAATAATATTTAACCAAATGAGCATCACAATTAAAGGAGACAAGGGTTTTAATAATAAACCCTCTACAGAAGCCAAAGCACTCCGAATAAATCTAAATCCCTGCATTTATGGGACTTTCGCTGAAATAGGAGCAGGTCAGGAAGTAGCCCGTCACTTTTTTAAGGCTGGAGGATCATCAGGAACGATTGCGAAAACCATCAGCGCTTACGATAAAAACTTTAGTGACACCATATACGGGGAAGAAGAGGATGGACGCTATGTTACCGAAACACGCCTAGATAAAATGATGACTCATGAAATGCGTCTACTCAAAAAGCGAATCCCGAAAGCAGATCAAGAAAACAAAATGTTTTTTACGCTGGCAAATACTGTTGCCACTATAGATTTTGCTAAGAAGTTTAAAGGTCATGGCTGGATGGGTATTCGTTTTCAAACAGAACCTCTTGGAGGTTTTAATGAAATTGTACTCCATGTTCGCTTTCATCAAACAGAAGCTAGGTTACAGCAAGAAGCATTGGGATATATGGGAGTTAATCTTGTTTATGGTGCTTTTTATAAACACCACAATCCCAAAAAACTTTTGCGCTATCTCTATGACAATATAGACGAAGATGCCATAGAAATTGACACAATTAATTTCTCAGGGCCAAAATTTGAAAATGTAGACAACCGACTCATGAGTTTACAGCTCATACGAAATGGAATGACCGAAGCGGTCATGTTTGATTCTAATGGCAATAATGTATTACCAGCCCGTGTACTTTATAAAAAAAATATACTGGCCCTAAGGGGTAGTTTTAGACCGGTAACAAAGGTCAATATCGATATGTTTGAAAAATCTTATGAGATTTTTACTAAAGAACAAAATGTAGATGAAGCCAAAACAAAAGTCATTTTTGAAATTACCCTTTCTAATTTACGCGCAGAAGGTGAAATAGATGAAAAGGACTTTATGGATCGAGCCAAATTACTGTGCTCTTTAGGTCATACTGTAATGATCTCTAATTTTAAAGAATACTATAGACTTGTTGATTATTTTTCCCATTATACCAAAAATCAAGTTGGTCTTGCTATTGGGGTTAATAATTTTGTTGAAATCTTTGATGAGCAGTATTATCAAGACCTCAGTGGGGGAATTTTAGAAGCCTTTGGTAAAATGTTCTATAATAATTTAAAAGTCTACCTCTACCCTATTCGAAATGAAAGTAATGGAACTATTACAGACAGTAATAACCTCAAATTACATCCGAGAATGAAAGAATTCTATAAATTCTTTAAATACAATGGTAAAATTGTTGACATCTTCGATTATGAAGAAGACTACCTAACTATCTTTTCAAGGACAATACTTAAAAAAATTAAAGAAAATAAAGAAGGTTGGGAAGATGACTTACCCCTAGGAATTGCTGAGATGATCAAAAAGAAAGAAATGTTTGGTTATAAAGCCTAGACTCAAAGGTAAGCCCATTATGGGTGTCCCCTTTTCAAATATTTCAGTCTAATCCCATCACCTAGCCCTCCAAAATTTGGGCGGCATGATCTTTAGTATTCACCTTATCAATAACCCTTTCAACTGAACCTTGTTCGTCAATAATAAAGGTTTTTCGGTGAATCCCATCATATTCTTTGCCCATAAATTTTTTGGGTCCCCAGACACCAAAAGCATTGATGATTTCTTTTTCGGTATCAGCCAATAAGGGAAAGGGAAAGTCGAATTTATCTACAAAGTTTTTTTGAGCTTTTTCAGTATCTGCACTCACGCCCAGAAGTATATAGCCTGCTTGAGTAAGCGCCGCATAATGATCTCTCAGATCGCAGGCTTCAGCAGTACAGCCAGGCGTATTTGCTTTTGGATAAAAAAAGACAACCACTTTAGAGCCCTTATACGACTCTAATGAATGTGGTTTTCCTAAATGGTCATTAACAGTAAATGGAGGAACTTTATCTCCTACTTTTAGCGTTTTCATATTTCATAGCGTTTTGTAAATTCGAAGATAAAAAAATCTCTATGACCAAAAGAGAAAAAGTCGATTTTGTAATTCAGACCTTAGAAAAACTCTATCCTGAAATTCCAATTCCACTCGACCACCAAGACCCTTATACACTATTAATTGCTGTTTTATTGTCTGCACAAAGTACCGATATTCGAGTAAATCAAATTACTCCGCTCCTTTTTGCGCGTGCTTCAACTCCCTCAGAGATGGTCAAGCTTTCCGTTGAAGAAATTAGAGCGATCATTCGACCGGTAGGGCTTTCACCTATGAAATCAAAGGGAATACACGGATTGTCAAAAATTTTATTAGAAAAACATCAGGGTCTAGTGCCTAAAGATTTCGAAGCTTTAGAGGCACTCCCTGCTGTTGGGCACAAAACAGCAAGTGTGGTAATGTCTCAAGCATTTGGGATACCCGCCTTCCCAGTAGATACTCATATACACCGCCTTATGTACCGCTGGGGGTTTTCAAATGGAAAAAATGTGACCCAAACTGAACGCGATGCGAAAAGACTCTTTCCAAGAGAAAAGTGGAATGATTTACATTTACAAATTATCTGGTATGGAAGAGAATACAGTCCTGCGCGGGGTTGGAAACTTGAAAAAGATATTATTACTCAAACAATTGGACGCAAATCCGTGCTCAAAAAAGCCCGCCAATAGGTTAGTTTTTAAGATTTTCTAAACTACTGACTTTATTAGGATTTGACTGGTAGGCTTTCGAAAATGCCAAAATACGATCAATAACCACTTTGCGTGGGTACTCCTTTCCCTGATCTGCTAATTTCTCTTTAGCGTAATTTTTTGCCATAAAAGTGCAATATGCATTATAACGGCAAAAAGATTAAAAAATTGTTAGATCGATAAGCTTATTTGATTTTCTGCTATCAATTTTCTCAAATTAATTATTGCATAGCGCATTCTTCCCAAAGCAGTATTAATGCTTACATTGGTATTTTCTGCAATTTCTTTAAAACTCATATCGCGGTACATTCGCATAATCAAAACTTCTTTTTGGTTTTCAGGTAATTCTTGAACTAAATTTTGAAGGTCCTGAACAATCTGTTCTTGAACAAGTGTATATTCAGCATTTTGGGCTCCATCAGGAAGAAGCTGAAAAACATCAAATTCTTCATTGTTTTTTACTCTAGGCATTCTATTACTCTTTCTAAAATAGTCGATGACAAGATTATGCGCAATACGCATAACCCAAGGAAGAAATTTACCCTCCTCATTATAATGCCCTCCTTTGACTGTTCGAATGACTTTAATAAAGGTGTCTTGAAAAAGATCTTCGGCAGTATCCCGATCTTGAACTTTTGAGTTGATAAAATTATAGATTCTTGCTTTGTGCCTACTTATGAGTTTTTCAAGAGCAGGTTCGGAACCATGAAGGTACTGATCAATTAAAATAGAATCTGAAATGGAAGATACGTTGGTATTCATAATAAAATTACTTAGGCCAAAGGCCGTTAAAAAAACCGAAATTTTAATGAGTAATTTTATTGTATACGCAACGATTTTGATACCCAAATATACATTTTTTTATTTTACTCCAACTGTAATGCCCTAATTTTTAGTGTTTTCATTCTTCATTTAAAGCTTCAAAAAAGGAAATATCACCTTTAATTTTAACCCTATTTCAAGCGTAAAATCGTAAATTGTGCCCTTTTTAAATTTGCTATGGACACGATATTAAATGCAGACTCAAAAGATAGTATTATCATCAAAGGGGCGCATTTGCATAATCTCAAACACATAGATCTTGTCATTCCTCGCAATAAACTAACTGTAATCACAGGGCTCTCAGGTTCAGGTAAATCTTCTTTAGCTTTTGATACACTCTATGCTGAGGGTCAACGACGCTATGTAGAGAGCTTGTCATCCTATGCACGCCAATTTATGGGGAGGTTGAGCAAGCCCAAAGTTGATTTTATTAAAGGATTGGCACCTGCTATCGCCGTAGAACAAAAAGTAAATACTTCTAATCCACGCTCTACAGTGGGGACTAAAACTGAAATTTATGACTATATCAAGCTGCTGTATGCCCGGATAGGTAAAACCTATTCCCCTCTTTCAGGCGAAGAAGTGAAAAAAGATACAGTAACAGATGTAGTGAATACAATTAAAGGTCTTTCAACAGGAGACAAACTTCTCCTTCTAGCCCCTATAAAAAATGACAAAAAAAGAAGTGCCAAAGACAAACTCAAAATATTTATTCAGCAAGGTTTTGCACGAATTTATACGGCCGGTAAAGTGCACTTAATTGAAGATTTTAAAGACCAGCCCCTCGAAGTCTTTGATCTGGTTATAGATCGTCTTATAGTACGTCATGAAGAAGATTTTTATAACCGCATAGCAGATGCAATTGAAATGGCTTTTTATGAAGGAAAAGGAGATTGTGCGCTTCTTAAATTAGAAGATAATCAACGAATCGAGTTTTCAAATAAGTTTGAATTAGATGGTCTTATATTTAGCCAGCCTAGTATCCACCTTTTTAGTTTTAATAATCCTTTGGGCGCATGTCCCACCTGTGAAGGTTTTGGTGATGTAATCGGTATTGATCCAGAATTGGTAATCCCAGATACAAGCCTGTCTGTTTATGACCACGCGATAATACCTTGGCGAGGCACGGGAATGCGAAAATATTATACTAAACTTATTGATCAAGCCTATCGATTTGACTTCCCCATTCACAAACCTTATTTTGAGCTTAGCCAAGAACAGAAAGATCTTCTGTGGGAAGGCAATTCTTATTTTACCGGCATCAATGCCTTTTTTAAAAGAATAGAAGCAAAAAATTATAAAATACAAAATCGGGTGCTGCTTTCTCGTTACCGCGGTAAAACAAAATGTTCAAATTGTAAGGGCTCCCGTTTAAAAAAAGAAGCCCATTATGTTCAAATAGGAGGTAAAAGCTTACCCGAATTATTGCAAATTTCAATTGATGAAGTGGCTTTGTTTTTTAAAACATTAACCCTCAGTCCTCATGAGAATGAAGTGGCTAAAAGGTTACTCAAAGAAATTACGAGCAGATTGTCTTTTGTTCAGGAAGTAGGACTGGGATATTTAACTTTAAACCGACGCTCTACTACCCTTTCAGGAGGAGAATCCCAACGCATTCAGCTTGCCACCTCCCTGGGAAGTAGTCTTGTGGGCTCTATGTATATTTTAGATGAACCCTCAATTGGCTTACATTCGCGTGACAATCAAAAACTTATTGAAGTCATAAAAAACTTAAGAGACTTAGGGAATACGGTTATTGTAGTCGAACACGATGAAGAAATCATGGAAGCCGCCGATCATATTATTGATATTGGTCCCGAGGCAGGAACTTTTGGTGGAGAAATTGTTGCACAGGGTCCCCTTGCTAAAATTCTTAAAAGTAAGGGCCTAACCGCTCACTACTTAAGCGGAAAATTAGCCATTGAATTTCCGACTAAAAGAAGAGCTAGTGAGAAAAAAATTAGCTTAATAGGGGCTCGTGCCCATAATTTAAAAAACATCAATGTAGAGATTCCTTTAGGGTGTCTCACAGTTGTAAGTGGCGTTTCTGGAAGTGGTAAAACCAGCCTTGTCAAAAAAATTCTTTATCCTGCACTGCTTCGTCATTTTGATATTTACAGTCAAAAACCAGGGCCCTATACTGCGCTAGAAGGTGATTTGGAAATGCTTAAAAGTGTAGAATTTGTAGATCAAAACCCAATTGGAAGGTCCTCAAGGTCCAATCCCGTTACTTATATTAAGGCCTATGATGAAATACGGGCCTTATTTGCCTCGACCAAGCTCGCGAAACTCCGAAGGTATCAACCCAAACATTTTTCTTTTAATGTAGACGGGGGCCGCTGTGATCACTGTAAAGGAGAGGGGACAGTAACTATAGAAATGCAATTTATGGCGGATGTAGTCCTTGAATGTGAGCACTGTAAAGGAAAACGATTTAAAAAAGAAATTCAAGAAGTCAAATATCACAATACATCAATAGATCAATTATTAGAAATGACAGTAGATGATGTGATTGCTTTTTTTGAAAAACACCAAGAGACAAAATTGATTAAAAAGCTCAAACCCCTCCAGGATGTAGGGCTCGGCTATGTAACTTTAGGACAGTCTTCCGCTACCCTGTCAGGAGGTGAAGCGCAAAGAATCAAACTCGCTTCCTATTTGAGCCAAGGTAATACGAAAGAAAAGGTCTTATTTATTTTTGATGAACCTACAACAGGGCTGCACTTTCACGATATTAAAAAACTAATCCAATCATTTAATGCCTTGATTGCGCGGGGGCATTCTATTGTAGTGGTGGAACACAATTTGGAATTGATAAAATGTGCAGATCACCTTATTGATCTTGGTCCTGAAGCCGGCGATCTGGGTGGAAATCTGGTAGGACAAGGCACCCCTGAGTATATTGCAGGCTTAGACAACTCCCAAACGGGAAAATATCTTCAAAAAAAGCTGAAATAGGCTTTATTTATAGCGGCTAAAGCGCTTCAATACAGCTGCAATTTCTGAAGACCATTTGAATAAGTAAAAGGGAACTAGAAAAAGAATTAGAATCGCGAGGCTTCGCAAAAGAATTGCAAGTATTGGGGAACCTATAGAAGGAATGCTATAAACCATTCCATAAATTAAAAATATACTCCCAATAATACTTAATGACTTTCTATTATAGGGATGTATATTGAAGGCGTAATAAATCAAAATTAATTTGCAACTATTAATAAATAGAATCACAATCAAAGTAGCAAAAGCGGCACCCATAATGCCGTATGCACTTATTAGATAGTAATTTAAAAGGACGGCAAGAACAGCAGAACTGACAGAAAACCAAAACACATAGGGATAATATTTCGAATTGCTGATGATATTATTCAAACAGCCCATCGACATGCTAAAAAATTTGCCTAAAGAAATTATAATGACCACACTAAAGGCAGAGGCATAGCCTGGCTGGTTGATTAATTTATAAAAGTCTAAAAGATTCAAATTGACAATTAAAAAGGCAAGACCACTCACCACCATCAAGTTGATACTGCTTTTTTTGAGCAATTCTTCTAATCGGTTTAGATCATTGCTGTTTATCGCTTGGGCTACCATTGGACTTGTAATCTGAAACATGGCACGCCCAGGGGCTTCAATCACAGCGGCGATATAAAGAGCTACGGCATAAAAAGCAACATTTTCATCCTTCGTAATTGCAAAAATCATTGACTTATCTATATCTAAGATAAAACTAGCCGCAGCTCCAGAAAGAAAAATCAAAGCACTAAAGCGAAGTAATGAAGTCCAATTTGAAGGCAAATGAAAATTAAAAGAAGGGATATAAATAAAGAAGCTATAACACATTACACAAAGGAGTCTGAGGTAATAGCCAATAATTAAAAAATTGATAAAGCCGTCTAAATCAATCCACTCTAGGATATAGGCCATTAATAATAAAAAAACCAATACTCTGGGGTAAACCTCTTTAAGAAAATTTCCAAATACTGTTTTTAAATGAACCCTTAGCCAGCTAAAAAAGACTTCAAAATAAGCGGTTGAAATGGCGATAGCAAGAATTAAAAAAGGAAAACGAGAAACCCCATTTCCTTTTCCCGCGATGAGTTCAAGTAGCGCTGTGTTAAACTGAAAATAAAAAGGTAAAATGAGTGCAATAATAACTAAAGGTAAAAGCAGTACAAACCACAACAAGCGGTCACGTTCCTCTTTTGATTGAGCCTCGCTAAAATACTTGATTAAAGTATGCTGAACTCCAAAAGAGATAAAGGGCTGAATAAGATTTGAATTGGCTAATAAAGCAACGATAAGTCCTTGAAATTCTTTACCTGGATAAGTGGGGTATAAATAGACCATATTAACGGCCCCAATCAAAAAGGCAAGACCTATACTGACAACATTATAGATCGACTGTTTGGCTATAATCCCCATGGGCTAATTGGCTTGATTTTGATTCCGTTTTTGGAAGTAATACAATCCTCCTAAAAATACGATAAAAAGAATTAAAGTGGTCCAACGTAATTGTGTTCCTAAACGAACAACCTCAGGCTCAAAATGAAAAACTATGCGTGATTTTCCTTCTGGTACTTCCAATCCTCTTAAAACATAATTTACATTGACTATAGGTGTATTGACACCATTTACAGAGGCTGTCCATCCGTGTGGATAATACATTTCAGAAAAAACAACAAACTGTTTTGCCTCTGTCTCTATTTCATAAACTAAAGAATCTGGTTTTGATTCTTTAATTGTAACCGTTGCCAAAGTATCTTTCGAATACGACATAGCTAGATCAGTAGGGAAAGTACCCTCTAGTACTACTGCCTCATTTGAAAAATCAGTCGTTTTTAAACTTTCCAAGAGATCATCAGCAGTGGGCGCTGTTTTGAGATTGGCGATTGTCCAAGCAGGACCCAGTGCATTCGGATTCACCAATGCTTGAAGTGTATTGGTTTCGGAATCAGGGACCAGAAAGTATTTAATATTTAAAAAGTCTAAAATACCTGCTATTTGGTGTGTGGAATAATAATTATATAATTCTTCAAAACGCCGAGGTTTTGCACCGTGATAGCCCCCTAATGTATTGTGAAAGTAGGCGGTTCGTGCTCCTGTAAGTCTTAACTGTGGCTCAAAAACTCGGTAGCGACTACTGTCTTGCAGTATGACTCGATCGGCTTCAGTTAGCTGAAAAGGAATGGCTGCACGGGCGGGTTCTACAAAAGCTGCTCGACTGAGGTACCTAGATGAGACACCTAAAAGATCAAAGAGTACAATGCCAATACTGGCTATTAAAATGAATTTTTGATTTCCTTTTTTAAGCTGATAATAAGCAATTAATACCGCCAATACAACTATAAAAAGAAGAGCCCTAATCACATCTTCTCTAAAGATAGAGCGCCTTGCTTTGCGTATCACACTCATAAAATCAGCGCCATAGATTTCATTAAAATAAGCATCATTGGGTCCACTAAAAGAAAAGCTTCCTTGGAATAAGAGTAGAGCAACTAAAAATAGGATTGGAATGCCTACGACTTTGACAAATTTTTTAAAGTCGAAATGGGCCTCTTTTTGTAATGCCCAATGGAGTCCCAAGGCTGCTAAAACAGGAAAACACAACTCCAAGAGCACTTGTATGGAGGAAACTGCTCGAAATTTATTATAGAGTGGTATATAATCGATAAAAAAATCTGTCAAAAGCGAAAAATTTTTCCCCCAAGAAAGCGCCAATGAAAATAAGGCCGTCAATAGAAGGGCATTCCGTATTGGCGAACGCAAATAAACGAGTGCTAATAGAGCAAAAAAGAAGACAGAGATTCCAATATAGGCAGGCGCTTCGAGTATGGGCTGAGCACCCCAATAGGTGGGAATATTAGCCGTAAACTGTTTGGCCTGTGCGGGGCGCACACCATTGGCAATTAGAAAGTCATAAACCCCATGATCTTCTCCCAAATCTTCACTAGAGCCCCCTCCTTGAATCCGCGGGGCGATCAAATTTAAACTTTCAAAAATCCCATAGCTGTACTCAGTGATATACGCATAAGATAAACCCTCTGTTTGTTCTTTGGTTGCTCCTTCAGGGTCTAGCATGAGTTCACTGGGACCCCTTGAGCTAAATTTTGTATACTCAGCCGTTGCTAGTAAGGGGGTCGCATTAAAACCTAAAGCCAGTATGCCCGAAAACACTAAAATAACTACTGACTGTAAATAAAACTTTAATTCTTTCTTTTTTAGGGCTTCCATAGCCCATACAAGGCTTAAAATGCCCATAAAAAAAAGAAGATAATAGGTCATTTGATAGTGGTTTGCCCGTATCTGCATCCCAAGGCTTAGAGTGGTGAGAAGAAAACCCCAAAAAAATCGATATCTAAAAAGTAAAAGCATCCCTCCAATCACAAAAGGAAAAAAACTAACGGCAAGGGCTTTGGTATTATGCCCTACTTGAAGAATGATAAGCAAATAGGTAGAAAAACCAAAAGCCAATGACCCAAACAAGGCGGTGTGCCAGGGGAGGTTTAAAATTAAGAGTAAAAGATAAGCTCCAAATAAATAGAGAAAAAGAATATGAGCGGGACGCGGTAGAAGTCTAAAAAAATGGTATATGGGGCTGAGAAAATCACCCGGATATTCGGCTCCTAATTGATAGGTCGGCATCCCCCCAAAAGCATTGTCAATCCAAAATGTTTCTTTCGCGGTCTCTTTTCGGTATTCCTTTAACTGCCTTGACATACCCTCATATTGGCGGATGTCAGATTGCAGCAATACTTTACCCGAGAGTACGGGATAATAAAAAAGCAAGGAAATAAACCCAAAACCCAAAACAACAAGCCCATGTCTATAAAAAAGAGAGCGGGATAAGGTATTAATCCAATTCTTCATAATCGATATATTCTCCCATGGTATCTGAGGGTTTTTTTTTGCTTTTGGCTTTTGGAGCTTCACTTTGTTGCTTATGCGTAGAGGCTTTCTTAACTAAACTTGAGAGTAACCATTTAAATAGAAAAGGAGAAAGTAATCTGAGTAAGTAAATACCCCCAAAAAAAATCAAAAAGAATTTGAAAAGTACGCCCAAAGCTGTTGTTTAATTCAAAAATAACTATTTCACCATTACTGCAGAAAATTTATGAGTACATTATATATTCCGTAGCTGAAAGTGAGGAGATTCTCTCCTATATTTGCAATATGGTTCACAGAATTTTACTTGTATTTTTCTGGGCTTATTCCACAAGCCTTTTTGGTCAATATACCGATCAAATTAATTCAAATAGACCTGGTGCTTCTATTGGGGCATTTGCCGTAGGTAAAGATGTGATACAAGCAGAAGCGGGCTTTTCTTTTGTCAATGCCACCCATGCGGGTTATAATAATTCTACTTTTAGAGGAGGGCTGGGATTTCTTTCTTTGCGCTGGGGATTTCTGAAGGAAACCATAGAGCTCACTTATGAAGGGCAATACCTTAGCGGAACTTTAAATTCAAAAGTTGTAGCGGTCCCAATAGACTATGCCAATAATGGATTTCTAAAAAATTTTATCGGACTCAAATATTTAGTTTTCGATCCCTTTAAAAAAGAAAGAGAGGTAAATAATTACAGTTGGAAAGCCAATAACGGATTTAAAATTAGAGATTTGGTCCCCGCCATATCACTCACTTTAGGAGGGAATATAAGTTTTGAGCAAAATAACCCCTTTCCCTATAATAATTTATTTGGAACGCTTTATAGACCCCTACTCTTTCAAAACATAGGAACTACTCCTCAGCAAGAACCTTTCTTTCATCTGAGGGGATCGGTCGCTACGCAATCTCATTTTTTAAGAACCTGGGTTTTTGTAACAAACTTTACCTACGATCGCTATTTGTCTAATTATCCCATGATGAGTTATATTCTCACTTTAACCCATACCTTAGATCCTTACTGGTCTGTTTATATTGAGCATCAGGGGAATCAAAGTGATCTCTTTAAAGACCACTTAGTCCGCTTGGGCGTAGCTTATCTTTGGAATGATGATCTACAGCTTGAAGCAACACTGGGGTCTTCTTTTAAAAATAGCCCGCATCAACTTTTTGCAAATGCTGGAATTTCATATCGTTTGGATTTCCATAAAAACTTTATTTCAGCTGAAGAAAATCAGGAGAAACAATTAAAAAAGCAAGAGCGTCAAATGAATCAGGCACTCAATAAAGGATCAAAAACTGAAAGAAAAAGAAACCGAAAAGCCAAACGCAATCGTTAATGAAGCCTCAATACAAAATAAAAGTTGTTAATACACCCCAAGACTATAAAGCTTTTGTCACTTTCCCCTTCAAACTTTATAAGGACAACCCTTATTGGGTCCCCCCTTTGATCAAAGAAGAACTAGCGACTTTAAACCCTACAGTTAACCCAGTCTATAAAAACGCCTCTGCTCAGTTTTTTCTGGCTTATAAAGGAACTGAAATTGTAGGTAGAGTTGGGGCACTCGTTAATTGGTTAGAGGTGAATGAATTAAAAAAACGAAAAGTACGCTTTGGATGGTTCGATGTCATAGACGACCCCAAAGTTACCGCCCTTTTGATGCAAGAAGTAGAAGCATTTGGGAAATTGCACCAACTAGAATATATTGAAGGTCCTATGGGATTCTCTAATCTCGATAAAGCCGGTCTCTTGATTGATGGGTTTGAAGAACCCAATACCATGATTACCCTTTATAATAACCCCTATTATAGCACTCACCTAGAATCACTAGGCTTTACAATCAATGCAAAATGGGTCGAATTTGAAATTAAAATTGATGACTTTGACCAATCACCAGACAAGGTCAAACGTTTTTCAAAACTCGTAATGGAACGGTATGAATTAACATTGTTGAATTTTAAAAACAAAAAAGAAATTCTTCCCTATGTAGATGAAATGTTTGATTTACTAGATAAAACATATCGAAATCTTCAAACATTTATACCTATTCAAGACTACCAAATCACCCACTATAAAGAGCGCTATTTAAAATTTATACACCCCGACTTTATAAAATGTATCGTCGATTCAAAAGGACAGCTTATTGCCTTTTCTATTACCATGCCCTCATTTAGTAAAGCATTAAAGAAGCTAAATGGAAAATTGACGCTTTTTAATTTCCATCATTTATACCGTGCACTTAATAAAAATAACCGGGCCTCTTTTTATCTGATCGGGATTCATCCTGAGTATCAGAATAAAGGAATTACAGCGATTATATTCAATCAGATGCAAAAGCTTTTTAATGCCCGCAAAATTGAACGCGTTGAAACAAATCCCGAATTAGAAGAAAATACAGCCATACAAAAGCTGTGGAAAAATTATGAACACAGGCTTCATAAAAGACGTGCCACTTTTACAAAATCAATCTGAGTAAAGTTATGCTAAGTGATGGAACCATTATTGCTTTATCGACCCCGCAGGGAAATGGCGCTCTAGGTGTAATTCGTCTTTCAGGCCCTCTAGCACTAGAAAAAACAAAATTATTTTTTCACCCCAAAGTGAAAAATACCGACGTATTTGCTCAACCCAACCGAACCCATTTTGGCGAATTTATCTCTCAGCAAGAACTCATTGATGAAGTTGTAGTCACTTTTTTCAAAGGGCCTAATTCATATACTGGAGAAGATATTATCGAACTTTCTTGTCATGGATCCCCCTTTATTATTCAAAAAATAATCTCCACCTATTTAGAAGCAGGGATTCAACCTGCTCAAGCGGGAGAATTTACGCTACGTGCCTATCTGAACAAGAAAATAGATTTAAGTCAGGCTGAAGCAGTAGCCGATCTGATCGCTTCAGAGAGCGCTGAGGCGCATCGAATTGCAATACAGCAATTAAGAGGAGGATTTTCTAAAGGAATGGAGCTCTTAAGGCAAAAATTAATTGAATTTAAATCGCTTATTGAATTAGAGTTGGATTTTAGCGAGGAAGATGTCACTTTTGCTGAAAAAGTGGAGCTAAAAAAGCTTCTCAACGAATTGGAGCGTGAACTCCTTCTTCTTAAGTCCTCTTTTGCCTATGGAAATGTAATCAAAAAAGGAGTCCCAGTTGCAATTGCCGGAAAACCCAATGTTGGAAAATCTTCGCTGCTCAATGCCTTATTTAATGAAGAAAAAGCAATTGTTTCTCCAATTGCTGGAACTACGCGGGACGCTATTGAAGATACACTGGTGATAGAAAATCTGTTGTTTCGATTTATCGATACTGCAGGGCTACGAGAAACTGAAGACAAAATCGAATCAATAGGGGTTGCAAAAGCAAAAGAAAAAGTGACTAAAGCCCAAATCCTACTCTATTTGTATGACAAAACAACTGCTCCTGAGCTTCTTGCAGAAGAGATAAAAACATTACTTCATCCTAACCTAAAGCTGATACTAATTCAAAATAAAATTGATTTAGAAACGAAGGGGTTTGATAAAGATTTCCAAAAAATACTCCTTGAAAAACTTAATCTTAAATCAGAAACCCCATTTTTAGGCCTGTCTACTAAAGTAAAGGATACACTAAGTCCACTTAAAAAAGCCCTTTTGACCGCTTTTCAATCCATGCACAACAGCAATGGTATTGTCATTAGTAATGCCCGTCACTATCATGCGCTTTCTGAAGCACTAGACGCGCTTACTCAAGTAAAAGAAGGAATTGATAATGAGTTGCCAGGAGACTTGCTAAGTATAGAACTCAAAGAAGCCATCTATCACGTCGGTACTATAACGGGCGTTATTGATCATGATCACGATATATTGGGCACTATTTTTAGTCAGTTCTGTATCGGAAAATAAATTCAGCCCTCAACTAAAACTTCTCTTTCGATAGACATTTTTACAATAGTTCTAATTCGTTATATTTGAAAAAAAATTGAACTTACAAAAGAAGGTTTTATGAAGAAGATAAGTCTCTATTTTTTATCCTCCCTTTTCTTGATAACGGCTTTCCTAGCTTGCTCAAAAGAAAATTCGAAAGAAGAATTATTTCTGGATAAAGTTGATGAAATTGTGTGGACAAGAGGATCAAATTACAAGTCTTTCAAAGGAAATCCTTTTAAATTAATTATTGTAGAAGACGGGATTTGCCTTGAATACCGAGAAGGAGATACGATTGTTAGAGAGAATAAATTCTCTTACAACGTACAAAAAAATACACCGGACACGCTTGAACTCGGATATAGAGTACAAGGTGAAAAAATTAATCACTGTGGCACCTTTACCTATTACTTAGACGAAGATCAAAATTTGATTAGAATCTATAAAGAATGTAATGCCAGTATATTTGGAGAAGCACAAAGGCTCAGTTATTATAAATCTGAGAAAGCCTATGATGAAATCTGTCTTGATCCCTAAACAAAACTGCTAATCCGCTTTTTACGGATTAGCAGTCAGTAGATCTCCTCCTTTTTTATCGAAACCTTCAATTTAGATTGTAGGTGTATTTAATTTGGCTAATGACGCCTTGATTTCAGCCTCGCTGAGCTCGTGTTTTTGAATCTTACCGGCAAAATAGTCTTCATAGGCTTTCATATCAAAATTACCATGCCCACATAAATTAAAAAGAATTGTTTTAGAAACACCTTCTTCTTTACACTTTTGCGCTTCACGAATTACTGTTGCAATTCCATGAGTGGCTTCAGGTGCTGGAATAATTCCTTCTGCTTGAGCAAAGGTAACACCCGCTTCAAAAACTTCAAGATTGTCATGTGCTACTGCCTCTATAAGTTTATCTTTTAAAAGTTGACTTACTATAACTCCTGCTCCGTGATAGCGGAGGCCTCCTGCGTGAATTGGAGCGGGCACAAAATTATGTCCAAGTGTATACATAGGCAAAAGTGGAGTCATACCGCCCGTATCTCCAAAGTCATAACGAAATTCTCCTCGAGTCAGTTTGGGACAGGATGCAGGTTCACTAGCTATACAACGAATCTTTTTACCTTCTTCAAAGTTCAGCCTCAAAAAAGGGAAGGCGAGGCCAGCAAAATTTGATCCTCCGCCGAAGGGAGCAACGACTATATCAGGAAGGTCTCCTGCTTTTTCAAGTTGCTTAATGGCCTCCTGCCCTACTATAGTTTGGTGTAGTTTTACATGATTTAATACACTGCCAAGGGCGTACTTTGTACTGTCATCACTCGCTGCACGCTCTATAGCTTCAGAGATTGCAATACCCAGAGAGCCTGTAGTATTAGGGTCTTCCTGAAGAAATTTTTTCCCGATTTCTGTAGCTTCAGAAGGAGAGGGAAAAACCTTTGCCCCCCAAGTATTCATCATTGTTTTGCGGTAGGGTTTGTGCTCATAAGAAAGTTTAACCATATAAACTTCACAGTTGATGCCAAAGTGTTTGCATGCAAAAGCCAAAGCGCTCCCCCATTGGCCAGCACCTGTTTCTGTTGTTATGGTTTTAATCCCTTCTTGCTTATTATAATAAGCTTGGGCTACTGCGGTATTCGGTTTATGTGAGCCAGAAGGGCTTACCCCCTCATATTTGTAATAGATTTTAGCATTGGTATCTAAGGCTTTCTCCAAGCCATAGGCTCTGTATAATGGAGTAGGACGCCATAAAGAGTAAATATTTCTAACCTCATCGGGTATTGGCACCCATTTATCTGGTGTAACCTCCTGTTTAATGAGTTCCATTGGAAAAAGTGGAGCTAATGCTTCAGGACCGATCGGTTCCAGCGTCCCTGGATGTAAGGGAGGGAGTGGCTTATTAGGCATATCGGCTATTATATTATACCAATTTTCAGGAATTTCATTTTCGTTGAGTAAAATTTTGCGATTGTTCATTTTGGTTAACTATAGATGAATAAATGTTTTTTAAATTTATAAAAATGTTTAAAAATCCTCAATTGAAAAAAATAAATGCCTAAAATCAAATTAGATCCCATAGAAAATTGAAAACTCAGCCTCTTGATTATTAAAATATTTAATACGCTCTTTTAAAAATATTTTCAAACGATTATTAGTAATTTGGGCCCATGAATTATTTAGAAGTTATCGGATGGATTGCAACTACCTTTGTAATTTCTTCTTTTTTAATTAATGATATGTTGCGCCTTCGCGCTGTAAATTTGATTGGTGCGCTCTGTTGGCTCGTCTATGGAATTATTGCCTCCGCGTCTTCTATAATTTTTCTTAATGTAGTAATTGTAGGCATCCAGGTCTTTAAATTGTGGGGTTTAATTAATCGAAATAAAAATTAAACACTGACGCTTTTTTTTAAAAAAACGTCTTTGCAATTTGCAACTTACTATTATATTATTAAATTTATATGTTTTATTGATAGTAAAACTTTCATAAACCAATTTGTTTTTTTTTAACCGCCTTCGGGCGGTTTTTTCATTTATAGTCTTTTTATAGCAGTATGCAACTAAAATAAATTCATTAATTTAAGGCGTTAAAGTAGGAGTAAAAATGAAGAAAAGAACATTTCTCAAACAAATGACTTTGGCTGGATTGGGTCCAATAGCGAGCCACTCTTTTTTTGAAGGGCCCCTATTAAACAGCCTCCCTAAACTTCCTTTAGAAGAGGAAGCAATATGGGAACTCGTAAAAAGACAATATGAGTTACATCCTGATTTTATCAATTTAGAAAGTGGGTACTATAATATAACCCCTCAGCCTACTATGGATAAATATTTAGAGCATCTTAAAAGAGTAAATCTGGAAGGTTCTTTTTATATGCGTAATCATCGCTTTAAAGACAAAGCGTGGATTACTAACAAGTTAGCTGAAACTTTTGGTTGTGACTCTTCAAGTCTTGTCATTACGCGAAATACAACCGAATCCCTTGACCTTGTTGTAAGTGGATTTCCATGGAAAAAAGAGGATCATGCTATTTATGCAGTGCAAGACTACGGTGCCATGCAGGATATGTTTTTACAGATCAAGAAAAGATATGGTGTTAAATTGACGGCCGTTTCAGTTCCAAATCATCCTCAAGGTGATGCTGAAATTGTTGAACTGTATGAATCCCAAATTACCCCTAAAACCAAAATGATCATGCTTTGTCATATGATCAATATTACTGGACAAATACTCCCTGTTAAAAAGATATGTGAAATGGCCCACCGTCATGGGGTTGAAGTTTTAGTTGATGGAGCCCATTGTATCGGACATTTTGAATTTAAAATCAGTGAATTAGACTGTGACTATTATGGATCGAGTTTACATAAATGGTTAGCCACTCCCCTAGGGGCTGGACTTCTCTATGTAAAATCTGATCACATTTCCAAAATTTGGCCCCTGCTTGCCGATAATGAAAAAAAATTAACAAATATTAAGCGACTGAGCCATACAGGAACCCATCCTGTAGCAACAGATCTTGCCATAAGCAATGCAATAGATTATTTGCAATGGATTGGCTTGAAAAGAAAAGAAGAAAGAATGCGTTTCCTCAAAAACTACTGGTATGAGGCCTTGAGGGACGTTCCCAATATTGTTATCAATACCCCGATTGCTCCAGATCGCAGTTGTGGAATTGGAAATATTGGAATTCAGACACTCTCTCCACACCTACTCGCTGAACGTCTCTTTAAAGAATTTAAAATCTTTACTGTAGCCATAGATTATGCAAATGTCAAAGGATGTAGAATAACACCAAATGTCTTTACCTCTACTGAAGAATTGGATGAGTTCGTCAACGCAATGAAAAGTTTAGCTAAAGCTTAATTAATGAAAAAAAATCTTTTAAAAAAGAGTATTTTCTTTTTCTTGCCCCTCTTGATTTCTTGTACTGAAAATAAAGAGGACCAAACTGAGGTTCAGTGTATAGATGAGTCCTTAATTGATCTAGAAGCGGTTTGTTACCAGATCTATGCCCCTGTATGTGGGTGCGATGGGGAAACCTATTCTAATGATTGTATTGCAACAACTAAGGGAGTCCTTCAATTTGAAGAAGGAGCCTGTAACTCAAATTAATTGAAATATGGAATGGTATTTAAAAAACAGGTGGTGGATATGGACCCTGACAGGCTGTTATCTAGCTTATCGAATTATTACAGGCTTTATATACAGCTAAGTAGAGGATGAAGCCCTTAAATGAAAAAGAAATTAAAAATAAACTCCGTGCGCTAAGCTCAAATTGGGTTTACCATAACAATACACTTGAAGGGCGGTTTCAGTTTCGTGATTTTATGACGGCGCTTGACTTTGTCAATACAGTAGGCAAACTGGCTGAAAAATACAAGCACCATCCCGAAATCCACCTTAATTTCAGTAAAGTAACGCTTTTTTTAACTACACATGATCTAAATAATCAACTCAGTCAGAAAGATTTTGATTTGGCTGTGGCAGTTGAAAAATCGAGCTTAGAGTGCGGTAAGCATTAAATTACGCCAGCGCACCTTTATCCCTCCACCGTCATGAATCTGAAGGGCTACTGCTCCTTTTCCCTTTCCAATTTTCTCGTCTTCAAGTTCCACCATAGATACACCATTTAACCAAGTAGAGACTTTATTTCCTTGGACCCTTATTTTCATTTTATTCCACGCTCCCATTTTCAGTGCCTCATCTTTTGAAGGATCAGGCTTAATGAGCCATCCTCTTCCATAGGATTCGTAAATTCCGCCTGTGTCACTTCCGGGAGGGGCCACTTCTACTTGCCAACCACTCACTTTTGTTCCTTCTACTGTAGAACGAATAAAGACACCGCTATTGCCATTGGCTTCTTGTTTAAATTCAAGTGTCAGTTCAAAATCATCATAAAAAGCATTTGTTGAGAGGTACCCATAGGCTTTATCTGGACCACTTTCACAAACTAAAAGTCCGTCTTCTACATACCATAATTCTGTACCGTGTATGGTCCAGCCATCAAGGTCTTTCCCATTAAAAAGAGAGATTTGAGCTGAACTTAGAAATAAATTAAAAAGAATGAGTAGTAAAGTTATTTTTGATTTCATTTTGATACTGTTTTTCCAACAAGATAGCCATTTAAATGCTATGCATTAAAAAAGCAACTAAAAAAAGAATAGAATTAATACCTTGGGGGAAAAAAGATGAAAAATTTAATTTCTCTTGCTCTTTTTGTTGTTTATTCTCATTTGTGTGTTGCACAAATCGATCCTTCAAATATTGATATAATTAGAGACCGCTTTGGGGTTCCACATATTTTTGCACCTACTGATGCAGAAGTTGCATATGGTCTTGCTTACGCCCATGCAGAAGATGACTTTAAGACGATTCAATTAGGCTATTTAGCCGGAAATAATATGCTTACTGAATACCTTGGTAACCAAGGGATTGGAGCAGACTTTATCGCCCAATTTATAGGCTCTTCTGCGCTTTTTGACGCTGCTTATGAATCTGACATCCACCCAGATTATAAAAAAATTATTGATGCATACGCACAAGGTTTAAACCGTTATGCCCAGCTAAATGCTGAAGAAGTTTTATATGAAGGTTTATTTCCTCTTACACCAAAAAAAATGATGCGTTATGCACAGCTGCAGTTGTTTATTTCTTCCAAAGGCGATCAATGGGTTCAACGCATAGTTAAAAATCAATTGAATTATGATTTCAAAGCAGAGGAAATCCCCAAAGGATCAAATACTTTTGCTTTTAATAGTGCTAAAACAAGTGATGGTGCTACTTATTTAGCTATTAATACCCATCAACCCCTAGACGGTCCTGTCTCTTGGTATGAGGCCCATCTTTGTAGTGAAGAAGGGACCAATATTTTAGGGGCTTTATTTGCAGGTAGTCCAAATATACTAATTGGCGTAAATGAAAATTTAGGCTGGGCTCATACTGTAAATCAGCCAGACAAAACAGATGTCTATGCCCTGGAAATGCATCCGAAAGAAGCGCTCAAATATAAAGTAGACGGGCAATATCTTGAACTAATTCCAAAAAAAGCAAGTCTAACTTTTCGGTTTCTAGGTCTCCCTATTAAGATCAAAAAGAATTATTTTCAAAGTATCTATGGTCCCACACTCAAGAATAAAAAGGGCTATTTTGCCGTGCGTACCCCTGCCCTATTTGAAATAAGAGCCCTAGAACAGTGGTGGCGAATGAATAAAGCCACTAATTTCACCGAGTTTTATAATGCGCTCAAAATGAAGGCTTTGCCGGGCTATAATATTGGTTATGCAGATAAGAATGATACTATTTTTTATATCTCAAATGGATTAATTCCCAAACGGACTAAAGGTTATCAGTGGGAGGGAGTAGTCCCTGGTAATACCCAAAAAACACTTTGGACAGAAACCTATGACATTGAAGAATTACCCCAAGTTATTCAGCCCCAATCAGGCTATATCTATAATGCAAATCATACCCCTTTCCGTTCCAGCGGAAGTCAAGACAATCCAAAACCAGCGGAATTTGAAGCGCATATGGGCTTTGAAACCTATGACAATAATCGATCTACCCGATTAAAAAATTTAATTGACCAATACGATAAAATAAGTTACCTGGACTTTAAAAAAATAAAATACGATAGGCAATATCCTACCCCTTATGTCTTCAGCTGGATGGATATCAATCATTTAGATAATCTAGAAGCTGAAAAGTATCCAGATGTTAGTGAATTAATCCAAATACTACAAAATTGGGATCGTAAAGCAGATGCAAACTCGATAGGCGCTGGAGTCTTTGCTGTTTTTTACAGACAGCTTAGAAACTACTACCCTACTTTACCTGAGCCTAAAATATATGCACCTGCCTTGCTTCTTAAAACACTTAGGGAAACAAAGGCTTATTTATTAAAGCATTTTAAGTCAACAAAAGTCACTCTAGGTGCCTACCAAAAATTAGTACGTGGAACTAAAGAGCTTCCAATTTTTGGATTGCCAGATGTGATTACTGCTATGTCCTCACAACCTTATAAAAATGGGAAAGTTAAAGTAGTGAGTGGGGAATCTTATATTGAATTGGTTAGATTCACCGAAGAAGGACCTGAAATCGAGTCTGTCATTTCATATGGGAGTTCGGACCATCCAAATTCTCCCCACTTTAGTGACCAGATGTCTCTATATTCAACGTTTAAAACAAAAAAAATGACTTTAGATAAAGAGCAGATCTATGCTGAAGCCAAAAAAATTTACCATCCAGAATAAGGAGCATACTTAAAACCGAATGGAGGCGATGGCATCTGCATAAATCGCTTCATATTTACCTACTACATTTTCAATAGAAAACAAGCTGGCCTGTTTTTTTGCTTGCGTTCTGAACTGAGCATGCAGTGCTTCATCAGTAAGAAGGGACTTGGCTTTTTGCGCCATTGTCTCTATATCTCCCACGGGGGCTAAATAACCTGAAAAGCCCTCTTTATTTACTTCAGACAATCCACCCGCATTAGAGGAAATAACGGGAACACCGTGAGCCATGGCTTCTAAAGCAGAAAGTCCAAAACTCTCCTTTTCAGAAGGGAGTAAAAATAAATCTGAGTAACAAAGAATTTTATCTATTTCATTGCTATTCCCTAGAAAAATGATTTTGTCTTCTAGTCCTAAAGCTTTTACTTGCGCTACGGCATTTATTTTTTCAGGTCCTTCACCTACCATCATAAGTTTACAAGGCAATTCTTTATGAAGACGCTCAAAGATAGCAATCACATCCATAATGCGTTTAAGCGGTCTAAAATTGCTAATATGGGTAATGATTTTTTCCTCTTTTTGCGCTAATAAACTTCTTTTACAAGGCTTTCCCAACCGGTTAATTTTTTCAGTATCAATAAAATTAGGCACCACCTCAATTTTAGTATGTATATCAAAAAGACGTAAAGTATCTTCTTTAAGGCTTTGTGAGACCGCAGTAACGCGGTCTGAATGATTGATGCTGAAGGTAACCGCTGGCTTATAAAAGGGATGACTCCCCACTAAAGTAATATCCGTACCGTGTAAAGTAGTTACGATTGGAATTTTAATCCCAATATCCAAAAGCATCATTTTGGTCATATAAGCCGCATAGGCATGAGGAATCGCATAATGTACATGAAGTACGTCGATTTGTATTGTTTTTATGACATCAACCAAACGGCTAGAAAGGGCCAATTCATAGGGTTGGTATTTAAAAAGAGGGTAGTCTGGGACATTGACTTCGTGAAAGTGGATAAGAGGGTGCTGTAAGGCTTCTAAACGAACGGGCTGGCGGTAGGTGATAAAATGGATTTCATGCCCTTTTGCTGATAATGCAATGCCCAGTTCTGTAGCAACAACGCCACTTCCTCCAAAAGTTGGATAACAGACAATAGCAATTTTCAAAATTTGTTTTTTTAATTAATCAAAGAGGCATAAAAATGCGCCTGCAAACGCGTTCTTATATTGCTTTTACTAAAAGTAAAATCATCATTTGGATACGTTCTGTTCGCTAAGATAACGATAACTAATTTCTTTTCTGGATCTGCCCAGGCAAATGTTCCAGTATAACCCGAATGACCAAAACTTTCCATCGATACACAGCCACAAGTAGACATATGAAGTCCTTCTATTTGTGGCTTATCAAACCCAATCCCTCTTCGATTGCCCGCAGCACAATAGGGACATTTATTAAACTGAGAGAGGGTTGTACTATCAAGCAATTGAACCCCTTTAAACTGACCTCCTTGAAGGTACATTTGCATGAGGATAGCTACCGACTCGGCGTTTCCAAAAAGACCGGCGTGTCCCCCTACGCCCTTTTGCAAAGCCGCTCCCATATCATGAACATGACCGTTGAGCTCCTGATGCCTAAAGTAGGTGTCAATTTCAGTTGGGACAATCTCGCTCTCTTGAATTTTTGCCAAAGGTGTATAGGTCATTCTCTTTAAACCCAGGGGCTTTACAACTTTTTTTTCTACTAGCTCATCATAGGGCTGTCCAGTAGTTGTCTCAAAGTATTTTTTAAGAATATAATAAGGAAAGTCTGAATATTTATATTGTAAAGTGTCTTCTAATGGGCTGTTTTTTATTTCCTCATACAGCACTTCTTCATAGCCCGTCTTTAGATACAAATCAGAGGCTACTGGCGCTGAAAATTTGGAAGAAGGTGTTTCACTATAAAGGCTTTTTTTAGGATCGCCATTTTTAGTTAGCGTCTCTTTATAAAAGGGGATCCATGGTTTTAAACGCGCATAATGCGCAAGCATTTCTCTTAAAGTCAGTGGGGCCTTATTGGAATTCTTCCACTCGGGTAGCAGTTCTTCCACAGTGGTCTCTAAAGTAAGTGCTCCATTACTTACAGCTTGAATAACTAAAGGGAGGGTCCCTAAAATTTTGGTCAGAGAAGCTAAATCATAAAGATCTGTAGGTTTTACTTTTTGTTGTTTTTTATAAGTGTGATAACCAAAATTCTTTTGATAAAAAACTTTTCCCTCTCGAGCTGCAAATATTTGCATGCCAGGGGTCATCAAAGAATCTATTGCTTGGAGGGCTAAGTGATCTACAGATTCAAGTTTTTGGGCGTCAAAACCTACTTCAGCAGGTGAAGCATAGCCAAATTCTTGTTGACTCTCTAAATCGATGCCTGCCCCTTCTTTTAAAGTATTTGATATTGATACAGGAAGCCTCCCCACAATAGGCTGCGCACCAAATAAAGCTTCAACCCCTAATTTTTGTGCAATTGGACTATTTTGATAGGCTAAGAGTAGGGCATCTATGCCTGGTATGGATTCGATTGCACTTAATGCATAGGGCTTAACAAATACAGCGAGTATTAATTTTTTATTAGGAGCTAATTTTTTGAGTAATTCGAGTTCTTCTTTATTAAAATTAGAAGCTTTCCAAGGCGTTGCATTAGACCGATGAAAACTCACAATAATAGTGTCTAGATCACTCGTTTCCTTTAAAATATCAGCTGCTGTGAGCATTGAAAGATTTCGAATTGTACCATAGTGCTTCAAATGCTTTTCAAAAGGAGCGGATGTTGCATCTCCTAAAGGCAAATGACCCAGACGAGACGAAGGTTTTAATGGAAGCAACTGGTTGTTATTTTTTAAAAGCGTCAGTGCTTTACCCATTGCCTGCGCAATAAGCAAGGTATCCTTTGGTGTATTCAAATCTGCTATTAAGTGTGTTGTTTGAATGGGTTTATAGCGAGCCAATCCAGCTTTAAATTTTGCTTTTAGTACTTTTTTTACGGAATGTGCCAGCCGTTGTTCTGTAATTTCCCCCCGTTTTAGTGCAGCTGCTATCGCATTGATTCCTTTAGGGATGTCGTTAGAAATCATTAACAGGTCATGTCCTGCCTTAAAAGCAGTTAAATCAATATTTTCTACCCCCGCATATTCTGAAACACCTTTCATATTCAGTGCATCTGTCACTACCAATCCTTTAAATTGCATTTCTTTAATCAAAAGTTCTTGAATTACCTCTTTCGAAAGTGAGGTAGGAAGCCCTGCTTGTGTAAGTGAGGGTATATTTAAATGGGCTACCATAACCGAGCTTAAGCCCTCATTGATTAGTGCGCGATAAGGAGCAAGTTCTGTCTTTTGCAATCGATCCAGATCAAAGTCTACTGTGGGAAGTGTTTTATGCGAATCTTGGGCAGTATCGCCATGGCCTGGAAAATGCTTTCCAGAAGTTAGTATTCCCTCTTGATGATGGCCTTTCATAACAGCCATAGCTTGTTTGATAACCCGCTCTTTTGAAGCGCCATAAGAGCGATTTCCTATAATCGGGTTGAGTGGGTTTGTATTGATATCTAATACTGGACTAAAACTATAGTGTATCCCCAATCTTTTTTCTTGGGCTGCCATACGGGCCCCAATATTTCTAAGCAGTACTGTATCTTGAACCGCGCCCAAAGTCATGGGCCATGGAAAAGGCTGGACTGAATCTAAACGCATTGCCACTCCCCATTCGGCGTCCATGGCGATCAAGAGTGGTGTTTTAGCCGCTTTTTGGAAGGCATTTAACCAATGGGTTTGTTCTACTGGGCCGCCCAGTGAAAAAATAAGCCCCCCCACACGGTTGTTTTTAACAAGGTCCATAGTTTGCTGAAAATGAGTACTGTCGCGCTCTGTAAAAACCATAGGCATAAATAATTGACCTATTTTTTCTTTCGTGCTTAAACTGCTGTAAATACTATCTACCCACTGATTTTGTGCCTGTGCATCCGAAGCTAGTAAAGGATCTGGTGTTTGGCTGTATAAGAGAAAAGAAAATCCTAAAAAAAGAGCTAAAAAGTATTTCATCACTATTAATTCGTAGATTAAAAAAAACGATTATGCCAACTTTCTGCCGCGGTAATTTCCCAAAAGTTTCGATAAGCTGCTACTGTATCAACCAGATTATTAAAAACAAGGGTGTTAGAAGTCACAGATTTATTTTTGACAAGTGCTTTAAAGTCTGTTAAACTCTTGTGGGTAAGAAATTCCCCTTGTTTAAAAGTTACATTCATTTTATCAAGTAAAACCAAATCGAACTCTTTTTCTAGAGCTTGTATAAATCGGACGGAAGCATCAATAGAACAGCCACTCGCTTTAACCTGCTCTTGATTGATTCCAATTACGATAAAGCGATTATATGGAAGTTCGTATGCAGCTTCTAAAGACTGATTATGTGCCGTCCATTGGTCCAAAAAATTTTCAATCGATGCTTTAAGTTTTTCGCGTTCATCTGCGCCAAAGGGTCGATTCGAAGGGTAAATCCAAACTCTCGATTCTGGAGGTAAATTTTCAAAAGAAACGGTCATATGCTAGAGGTCATTAGCATTTGCAATCAGTTCAGCAACATCCATTATTTTTATTTTCTCTTCCTGCCCTTTATTTTTTACACCGTCTGTCATCATTGTTGTACAGAAAGGGCAAGCCGCTGCGATAATTTCAGCCTGAGTCTCCATAGCTTCTTCCGTTCTTGCAATATTTACTTCCTTAGTGCCGGGTTCAGCTTCTTTAAACATTTGCGCACCTCCTGCCCCACAGCAAGATCCTTTCGCTTTGCAAGATTTCATTTCTACCAATTCAGCATCTAGTTTCTTTATCAAATCACGGGGCGCTTCAAATACCCGATTGGCCCTCCCTAGATAGCAAGGATCGTGATAGGTAATGCGCTTTCCTTTGTAAGTGCCTCCCGCTACTTTTAAAGTTCCCTTTTCAATTAAAGATTTTAAAAATTGGGTGTGATGAACGACCTCGTAGTGTCCTCCTAACTCTGGATATTCATTTTTCAGTGTATTAAAGCAATGGGGGCAAGTAGTTACTATTTTAGAGACTCCATAAGCATCGAGGGTAGTAATATTTTGCAGGGCTTGCATCTGAAATAAAAATTCATTTCCAGCGCGCTTCGCAGGGTCGCCAGAGCAGCTCTCTTCCGTGCCTAATACCGCAAAGGGAGTATGTGTATGATTTAGAATTTTGACAAAGGCTTTGGTTATTTTTTTCGCCCTATCATCAAAACTTCCTGCACAACCTACCCAAAAAACAACTTCTGCTTTTTTTCCTTCTGCCTGAAGTGAAGCTAATGTAGGAACCTCTAAGCTCATAAAGATTTAAGATTGTGACTGACCGTCATCAAATACTTCAATAGTTACTTCTTTTTCAATCAGGTCAGTAAATTTTCCATTATAACGCGTTGCTTTAACTAAATGGTTGTCGATCCAATGGTAATTTCCCCCTCTTGGTTTTCCCATCAATAAACTGTGGTATTTAAAACCATTGTCTTTGAGCCATTTTTCCGTCACTTCACGATGGGCCTCAACTCTTGAAGTAAAAAAGCAGATTAGATGTCCTTCATCATACCATTTATTTAACGTTTCTAATGCGTCTGGGTATAATTTTGCAGTTGCCATTCGTTCAGGCTCTTCGTTTGGGATATCATCACAGATTGTTCCATCAATATCGATAAGATAGTTTTTTATTCCTTCAGGTAAAACAGGGCTTACTAATTCTCCTGCCTCCACTTTTTTATGTAAATAACTTTCTGCTTCTTCTCGTTCCATAAATATTTAAATTGATTTAACTATCGTTTACCCACTGTAAACGGTCTTGATTATTAAAAGGCCAAGGAGCCCCATTATTTTCGATATTACTCATCATTGCATTTAGCTCTTGAGGGGCTGCGGATTGTTCCATAACAAGGTATTGTCGCATATCCATTATAATTGACATTGGATCAATAGCTACAGGACAAGCCTCAACGCAAGCGTTACAGGAGGTACATGCCCACAGCTCCTCTGGACGAATATAATCATTTAAGAGTTGTTTTTGATCGTCTTGGTAGACCCCTTTATTCACAATTCGATTTCGGCTTACTTCTTCTAGCCGATCACGTGTATCCATCATAATTTTACGTGGAGATAATTTTTTCCCTGTTTTATTGGCGGGACAAACCTCTGTACATCTTCCGCATTCTGTGCAAGAATATGCATTCATCAATTGTGTCCACTTTAAATCAAATACATCACTTGCACCGAATTTTTCTATTACGGCCTCATTAGGAGTTTGACTTCGTTCTGGAAATAATATCTGCGTTACTTCATTTTTAATAGTTGAATCCACATTAAATTTCCCTAAAGGGGCCAGATTAGAATAAAAAGTATTGGGGAAGGCCAAGAGGATATGTAAATGCTTTGAATAATAGAGGTAGTTTAAAAAAAGAAGAATACCGCCAATATGTGCCCACCAAAAGATACGTTCTAAAAGGAGTAAAGAGGAGGTCGGTAATTGGGCAAAAAAGGGAGTGAGATAGTGCGAAATTGGAAAGCTTCCAGCTTGAATATAATGCGGTATTTCCCGCTGCTGTAGTAAGGCATCAGTGGCATTCATACATAGGAATAAAAGCATAAGAACCACTTCGAAATACAAAATATAGTCGGCGTCTTTTTTGGGCCAACCTTTCATTTCAGGTTTCCAAAAGCGTTTTATTTTTAAAAGGTTTCTCCGCCCCCAAAAAAAGAGAACCGCTCCAAGAACTAATAAAGCCAATAATTCAAAACTTCCAATTAAAAAATCATAAAAGCGGCCGAGAAAAGGAGCGAATAAACGATGGGTGCCCAACAAACCATCCAGAACAATTTCTATAAGTTCAATATTTATTAAAATAAACCCCAGATATACAATAAGGTGTAAACTCCCCGCCAAAGGCTTTACACCCATTTTTGACTGACCCAATGCCAGGCGAATCATACGTTGCAATCGGGCTTTTTTATTATCTACACGCCCTGCGGGCTTACCTATCAATATTGAACGTTTTAGACGTCCCATATTACGAATAAAGAAACCAATTCCTATAGCGAGTAGAATAAGAAAAATAAAATTTGGCAAGTAGCCCATAGTACTTTATTCTTCTTTTGGACTTGTAGTATTTGCATTTCTCCCAAAAAGAGAAAAATGCACATAGTTTTTAGGATTCGCTTTCATGTCGGATAGCAAAGCCTCCAGCGCCTCAGAAGAATCCAATAAGGATTGATAAAGAGCTTGATCATTAAGAAGTTTAGCTGCAGAGCCCTCTCCACTATTTAGATTTTCAAGCAACGTATTTAGATCAATTGCTGTTTGTTCAAATTGCCTTACTACCGCTCCTAAAGGCATTTGGTTTAGGGAATCAGTAAGTTGGTTAAGATGCGCTGTCGTAGCCTCTAAATTTAACATAGTGCCTTTAAAACTCTTTTCGTTTTGCAGTATTAAACGATTCATATTTTCTGTTAAATCTGCAATCGTATTTACACTATTTGAAAATCCCTCTAATGCAAGTTTTAAGTTATTTTGGGTCTGATAGTTCATTACATTACTAACGCCTGCAAAAAGGGAGTCTGCAGAAGTTAAAAGACCCTCAATTTTGTCTTGTAGAGGGGCAATTTGTTGATTTACTAATTCTGTCAAGCCTGGTTTTACTTCTGATGGTAAAACAGCGCCCGACTTGATTGTATTGGCCTCTTCATAAACAGGTATAATGGCAATTGCTTTTCCACCAATGAGTCCAGCTTCATAAAGTTGGGCTTTGCTTTTATTGGAAAAACGAAGGTCGCTTCTCAAACTGTAGGTAACGTTGATTTTATCGTAATTTTCATCGAAATCTATCGACCTTACTTTTCCTACATTCATCCCATTGATCGTTACATTAGCCCCTATTACTAATCCTTCTACATCGTTGTAATTAGAAGACACTACAATGCTGTCATCAAGTAAAGAAGTCCCTTTGAGGTAATTAAATCCAAAAATAAATATGACGATACAGCCGATAATTAAAAGGGCTGTTTTTACTTCACGAGATAGTTTCAAAATTGCTCATTTTAGATACTAAACAAAGTTAGAAATTATTTTCAGAAGAGCCCTATTTTATGAGCTTAAGTGCTTCCCCTAGACTAATTTTTTCTCCCTTATGAAAAGCCACTATAAAGGCATTTGTATAGCCCTTTTCACGTGCTATACTTAGTAAATTTTGAGCAGTATCATAGCGATTCGTATTATCAAAGTAATAACGGTATAGCGTTCCACTTTTTTCTCTACTCACAGGGTTTAATCCCTTAAAATTATAGGGTTTTGTCTGAATCTTTTTACCACTTGCTGCAATTTGAATTTTAAAAACAACAGCATTGGATTCATTTGAATCATCTTCAAGAGAAAGACTGCTTTGAGTAGTGAGAGCGGTCTTTTGATACCCAGCCTGTAGTTGGTCTTTGTACTGTAAGATGGCTTTGGCTATGGCGTCTGCCATCTGAGCCTGTCCCTTTGTTGAATTTAAAAAAGCCCCTTCAGATTGATTTGTCAAAAAACCAGTTTCTACTAAAACACTCGGCATATAAGTGTATTTCAGCACGACAAAACCCGCCTGCTTTACAGTCCTATCTTTCCGATTCAAATTAGAAATAAAACTTTTTTGAATTGTATTTGCTGCAGCTATACTTTGATCGAGATAGGTTTCTTGCATTAAAATTAAACTAATAACAGATTCAGGGTCATTTGGATCAAAGCCGTCATAATTTTGCTCATAATTTTCCTCAAGAAAAATAACTGAGTTTTCTTTTTGTGCAATTTGAAAATTCCGCTCATTGGCATGCAATCCAAGTACAAATGTACCCGCGCCATAGGCGCTCGAAGAAGTAAAGGCATCACAATGAATCGATATAAATAAATCTGCATCCGCTCTATTTGCAATATTAGCCCGCTCTATGAGGTCTACAAAAACATCTTTTTTTCGTGTGTAAATAACTTTTAGATTCGAATTTTGCTCAAGCTGACTCCCTATTTTAAGGGCAATATTTAAGGCTATCTTTTTTTCAAAATAGCCATTTCCTCTATTTCCAGAGTCATGTCCGCCATGACCCGCATCTAATACCACGACAAAAGGATTTTGCTGAGCGCCTAAACTACAGATAGTGAGCAGGAAAAAGAAAATAAAAAAAATGAATACCGAGAGGAAAGAAGCCTGACCTCTTTTAAAGGGTTTTATAAAGTTAGAAATCGACAAAAATTGTTGATGCATCCTTAAAATTATCATTAATTTTGGTCGTTTAAACCAAGCACAACAAATTTAGGGCTTATCACTTTGCAATCAAAGTTTTATCATATCGCATTTATACTCTTATTCTTTGGTATTGGAAATGCTCAAACCACCCTATCAAATACGTTAAGCAAAGAGGTTCTTCTTGATAGTATTTCGCAACCCAAGCCCAAAAAACCTCTTCTTTTAGCCGAAGTTGAATACAAGGCTAAAGATTGTGTCCAAATAGACCGTAAAAACAATAAATTAATTCTTTATAATGAAGCAGAGCTTTATTATCAAGATATACAACTACGCGCTGGGATAATTATTTTAGACTATAAAACAAGTGAAGTTAATGCAGGTCGTATTCTACAAGATTCCACCCTTGTCCAATACCCTTACTTCAAACAAGGAGGTAATGAAGTCTATCCGGATTCGATAAGATTTAATTTCGATACCCAAAAAGCGTTGATATGGAATTCAAAATCGGGACAAAATGGGATGGATATTTTTGCCGCGCTTACCAAAAAACAAAATGATTCGGTTTATTATATCAAAGACGCACGTGTGAGTACGGCGGGTAAGCTGGTTGGTGGTGAAGAAGGAGAAGGAATTGATTACTATTTTAAAGTGCGGAAAGGAAAAATTATTCCTGGGGGGAAAATTATTTCGGGAGTAACAAATATGTTTATTGCGGATGTTCCCACCCCCGTCGGGGTTCCCTTTGCCTACTTTCCCTCATCGCAGACTAAAGAATCAGGATTCATCATTCCCTCAGTGGGTGAAAGTAACTTAAGGGGGTTTTATATTCAAAATGGGGGCTATTATCTTGCCTTATCAGATTATTTTGATTTTACCCTTATCGCTGATTATTACACCAATGGAAGTTATGGCTTTAGAGGAGACACCCAATACAATGTGCGCTATAAATACAGAGGGAGTTTTAGCTTTCGCTATGAAAATTTAATCAATGAAGCGCGTGGGCTTCCAGATTATTCTAAATCTACCGTTTTTAATGTACGTTGGAACCACAGTAAAGATCCTAAGTCAAGTCCAAATTCTACTTTTTCTGCCTCTGTTAATTTTGGAAGTAGTGATTATTACAGGCAGTCTGTAAATCAATTAAATTCACCCAATTTTTTAAATAACAACCTAAGTTCATCTATTTCTTACTCTAAATCCTTTCCAGAATACCCCAGGGTCAATATTTCACTGACCACAGCCATGTCACAAAATTCAAAGTCAAAGTCGGTAAATTTAACCTTGCCTACTTTCCAGGCCAATATGGAGCGTATTTATCCTTTTGCACCTAAAGTAGGTGCCAAAAAAGGCCTTTTTCAAAATATCAATTTCCAATATACCAGTAGAGCTGAAAATCGGATCATAACTACTGAAGACAATTTATTTGGTCCACGCATGTTCGACAATGCTAAGAGTGGAATGAAACACTCGATCCCATTGAGTACCAATTTTAAATTATTCAAATACCTAAGTATGTCTGCAAGCGCTAATTACAATGAAATTTGGACCCAAAATACAGTTCGCTTTTCAGATTATAATCCAGAGTTAGGAATTGCGGTTAAAGACACTATCAATAAAGTTGGAACATTTAGACAATACAACCTCAGCGCCTCTTTAGGAACCACTATTTACGGTACAGTCAATTTTGGAGAGGATAAAAAAATACAATCGATTCGACATACGGTAAGGCCTGCAATAAGTTATACCAATAGACCGAGTTTTGAACAATATTATGATACTTATATAATTGATGCTGAAGGAAATACAGCTGAATATACGCCTTATCAAAATAGTCTTTTTGGAACCCCATCTAAGGCGCTTTCAAATAGTATGGGTATTAGCATCGGAAATAATTTTGAAGCCAAAGTGCGGGATAATGATTCCACGGCTACAGGCCCCAAGAAAATAGTATTACTCAACAACCTCAATCTTGGAACCTCTCATAATTTTGCTGCAGATTCTCTGCGCTGGAGTCCGCTCAGGGTCTCTACTGGAATGGCATTACTTAAAGGAAAAATGAGTATTAACTTCGGAAGTACTTTTGACCCTTATACACTAGATGAAAATAAAGTACGCATTAATAAATATCACATCACTAATGGTGGGGGGCTGTTACGTCTTACCAGTGCAAATGTCAATATGAATTATTCTTTCTCAAGTACCCAACTGGAAGGAAAAGAAAGAGATGAGGTCAATGAACGCAGTCAAAGGGAAGCTACCTCTAGTGGCGGGAGAGATGATGATCTCTTTGGTCAAGCAGAAGATTTTGCAGATCGAAGGATGAATGATCAAGAAAATAGTCAACCAGCACCTACCTACCCCAGTTACAGGTCCAAAATTCCTTGGAATCTTAAACTCGCTTATTCACTAACCTATAATAACAATAGGGGACAACGTGATTTTAGTAATAACTCTTTAATGTTTTCAGGAAATATAGACCTTACGCCTAAATGGAAGGTGGGGGCCTCATCAGGTTATGACTTCAAAGGACAAGGCTTTACTTATACCCAGTTGCGCTTTGACCGTGATTTAAATAGTTGGCGGTTAAATTTTAGTTGGATTCCATTCAGTGAAAGGGCTTCGTGGAACTTTTTTATTGGTATAAAATCAGGATTGCTGAGTGATATAAAATATGAAAAGCAAAGCTTACCCAATAATAGATAAGATGAAATCCTTGATTTTTAGTAACTTGAAGAAAAAATTAAAGTGAAAAAAGAAATTATTACTACACTCAATGCTCCTGCTCCGCTGGGCCCCTATAATCAAGCGGTCAAAGTGGGAAATACCCTTTATATTTCAGGCCAAATTCCTATAACAGCGGATACTATGGAACTTTTAGAGGGAACTATTAAAGAAGAGACGCAACTTGTAATGCAGCACCTAGAGGCTATTTTAGAAGCAGCAGAAATGAATTTCAGCGACGTAGTTAAAACTTCTATTTTCCTTGATGATATGGATTATTTTGGACAAGTCAATGAAGTCTATGGGGGTTATTTTGATAATGACACCGCGCCGGCAAGAGAAACTGTAGCGGTAAAAACACTTCCTAAGGGAGTACGGATAGAAATCTCAATGATTGCGGTACACTAATCTTTAGACCTCAGGAAGAATCAAAGACTTGTGGTAATTGACAAGTTCTTCAATGGGTCGTTGAACAATACGTCCCATAGTTAGCCCTTTCAATGCAAGCGCCTTCTTAATTTCTGCCTCTAAAAAGAAGGAAATAGAACCAATAAAATGAATTGGAACCTCTTTTGCATTACTGAACTGTAATATTTGATGATTGATAAAGCGCTCTATACCATTGGCTATGATCTGCTGAAATACGGCATTGTCTTTGTGTTTAATCAGAAACTTTGAAAAAGTAGCCAAATAGGTATTTGGATTTTCCCTACGGTAAATATTTTCTTTTATCGTATCAGGGGTAAGATCATACTCCTGCTCAAACTCTCTCGCTAATTCTTCAGACATTGTTCTAAAGTAATAGCTTCTAATAAGCTGCTTTCCAAAAAAGTTTCCACTCGCTTCATCCATTAAGACATACCCCAAAGAGGTCACTCTTTGTTCAATATCTTCACCGTCAAAATAAGTACAGTTAGAACCTGTACCTAAAATACAAACAATGGATTTTTTTCCGATTTCAGCGGCTGCATATACGGCCGCATGCGTATCTTCTTTAATTGTAAATTCACTATTTGTGAAAATTTCTTCAAAAACTAAGCGAATTCTGCGCTGAGGAGAATCAACACCACAGCCAGCACCATAAAAGTAAAGGTGCGAGACCGATGCCCTATTCTGATAAAGATCATAATTATTGATTATACGCTCTTTAAGAATCGCACTTGAGAGGACCTGAGGATTTAGTCCTAAAGTCTGTGTTGAAAATAGGGTATTCCCTTTAGCGTCTACTGCAATCCAATCTGTTTTAGTAGAGCCACTATCAACTATTAAAACCATTTACTCAGAATTAAAGTTGATTAATATGTTTTGCTAGATCGATAAGCTTATTAGAATAGCCACATTCATTATCGTACCAAGAAATAATTTTGAAGAATTGAGGATTTAATTCCATTCCCGCTCCAGCATCAAAAACAGACGTTCTAACATCTCCCACAAAATCTTGAGAAACGACATTATCCTCAGTATAGCCAAGGATATTTTTCATATCTGTATCAGCGTGTTGTTTCATTACTTTTTTTATCTCTTCGTATGAGGTCTCCTTTTGAAGCCTTACAGTTAAGTCAACGACCGAAACATTAGCTGTGGGTACTCTAAAAGCCATTCCAGTAAGTTTTCCAACAAGGGAAGGGATTACTTTAGTAACTGCTTTTGCGGCTCCCGTAGAGGCAGGCATTATATTAATTAAAGCACTACGCCCTCCTCTAAAATCTTTTTTTGAAGGGCCGTCTACTGTAAATTGTGTCGCTGTTGTAGCGTGAACAGTTGTCATAAGCCCCTCTTCTATTCCAAAATGGTCATTTAATACTTTTGCTACCGGAGCCAGACAATTGGTGGTACAAGAAGCATTAGAAACAATGGTTTGACTAGCTTCAGCTTCATTGTGATTCACACCCATAACAAACATAGGGGCATCAGCAGAAGGTGCTGAAATGACGACTTTCTTGGCACCACCCTCGATATGAGCTTGTGCTTTTTCTAGCGTTGTAAATATTCCCGTACATTCCGCAACAACATCTGTATTGAGGTCTCCCCAACCTATAGCTGAAGGATCACGCTCTGCTGTTATTCTTACTGTTTGTCCATCTACTACCAGATTATTACCACTTACTTCTACAGTACCTTCATATTTTCCATGGACAGAATCATATTTTAGTAAATATGCGAGGTGGTCGATATCTAAAAGGTCATTTATTCCAACTATCGTTACGTCTTCCTGCTTCATTGCTGAGCGAAATACAAGTCTTCCTATTCTTCCAAATCCATTGATTCCAATTCTTATTGCCATTTTACTTTATTTAATTTTAGTTGATTTAATTGTTTATACGGTTAATATATCAGAGACCCGAATTAAGTCTCTATTTATTTCTGATTTTCCTTTGATTGCTTTTTCTAAAGGACTCAATATCATTTGTTCATTTTTTACGCCTACCATGACATTGGATTTACCCTCCAGCAAAGATTCTACGGCATAAACGCCCATTCTTGAAGCCAAAACTCGATCAAAACAACTTGGGCTTCCCCCGCGTTGCATATGTCCCAGTACAGAAACTCTGACATCATAGTAAGGCATATTTTTCTCCACGTATTCTGCTATTTCAAATACATTTCTTCCTGTTTTATCTCCTTCCGCAACAACGACTATACTGGATGATTTTCCAGATTTTTCACTGCGTTTCAAAGAATCTAATAGTCTTTCTAAGCCTAAATTTTCTTCTGGTATTAAAACTTCTTCAGCACCCGCACCGATTCCAGCATTTAATGCAATATGCCCTGCATCTCTTCCCATGACTTCTACAAAAAATAGACGGTTGTGCGAAATAGCAGTATCTCTAATTTTATCAATAGCCTCTATCACAGTATTCAATGCAGTGTCATAGCCTATTGTATGCGTAGTACCAAATATGTCATTGTCTATAGTGCCAGGAATTCCAATTACAGGCAGCTTAAATTCTTCTTGAAAGATCATAGCTCCTGTAAAAGAACCATCGCCACCTATCACTACAAGTGCATCAATTTGGTGCTTTTCTATTGTTTTATAAGCCGCTTGTCTTCCCTCTTTGGTTCTAAACTCCAAACAGCGGGCAGACTTGAGTATTGTCCCTCCCTTATTAATAATATTATTTACGCTTCGGGCATTCATGACTTTTACTTTATCGTCAATGAGGCCCTGATAGCCCTGGTATATTCCAACACATTTTATCGAATGATAAGCAGCAGAACGAACGACAGCTCTTACTGCTGCATTCATTCCTGGGGCATCACCCCCAGAGGTTAATACCCCTATATTTTTGATTGGATTACTCATTCATTTGATTTCGGCGTAAATTTAAAAATTATATCCACAGCAGACTAAATCCAAGCAAAATTTTACAAAATTCAATTAGAATGTTAGGATTTCTTTTTTTTGACAAAATGAACGGGGCCATCTGGGTTCTGATTTTCAATATCAGGAAGCTGCTGTCTTTGATCGGATTGGCTGTTAATTACTTTTTGTACTAATTCTTTAAATGTATTAAAGTCTACCTCATAAGAAAGTCCGACACCTTGGGTATAGCCCAATTCATCTCCGATATAGCGAAATTCGTTTTCTTTATTAAATACTTTTGCTCTTAATGTTCCTTCTTGATTAAGGATAAAGTCAATTTGAATATTACCCACTACTAATGTCTGCTCTACCCCCCCTACAGGCACTCCAATTTTACCATTGAGTAAAATTCGGTCGCTTATTTTTGTAGACAAAGTAAATCCGAGTCGGTCTTCAGTTGCTATATCCAAGAGGGCACTTTTATCACCCTGGAGGTAATCGATCCCTACTTTTAGTTTGTCATTTTCCTCCCCGATAAGGTTACTTACAATATCAGAGGCTTTTTGATATAAATTATTGGTAATCCCCTGCATAGAGACGCTGACTTCATTGATAAAAATTCCTTGAGAAAGTAGAGAAATGGCTTGGAGTTGACTCCGCTGTGGATCAGCGAGTCGATAATTGATTTCCGAAGTCACTATACCACTGGTATTTGGAAATTCAATTTCAAAAATAGGATCATCAGGCTTTAAAAGATTTCCCTGAAGGCGAATCAATACTTCTGTTGGAATTTTTCTATTAAAATTTGGGTTGTCAAGTAATAATGCAGGATTGGCTCCTCCCGGAACACTATAAATCGCTTCTAAGTCCATCTGGGCCTCTAGTGGATTTCCTTCCCATACAATGGTACCACCAGGTTTGACATTAAATTTTTTGTCTATAAGACCCAGGTTTTTAAAATTATAAACCCCTTCATAGGTAATAAAATCTCCCCACATATTGAATTTACCATTGGTATTGATTTCCATAAATAAATTCCCTGCACCGCGACCACTTAAAGAGCTGCCTGTTTCTTGGTCAATAACAATTTCAATAGAGGCTTCATTGGTTACATTCAACTCAAAATCCATTTCAATACCGCGAATTTCTTTTAAACTTTCTGGCTGTTCTTTAATCCTAGCAACTTCCTTCTTTTTCTTATCGATAAAGCTGATAAAATCACTATCAGAAATTCCATAGCTCTCCGCCCATGGGATTTTTATAGCTGTGCCTTCTTCAGTACTCCCTAGCATAGAAATAGCTAGATTTTTAGTAGGCCCCTGCAATGTTAAATTGCCATTTAAAAATCCTTTTCCAAAAAATAACGATTCTGGCTTTTGGTCAGTATTTAATAAAAGCATTCGGTCAGACTCAATCTCTAGAGCTAAACTCCAATCTTTAAAATTGACATGAGAAACCCCCCCTTTAAGTTGCGCTTCAGTAAATTCAAATTCTTCTTTGAGTAGAACAGTGTCAAAAATAAACTCTTGATTTCGAAGACTTAGGCGTGTCGCATCAGTCCCATAGGTCAAGTTTAAATAAGGAATCGTAAGTTGGGCCTTTTCTAAATCTAGACTACCATAATGTTTGAGTTCCTTGAGTGGTCCCCATAAATTTACAGCTCCCGATACCTTTCCCTCAATATCTGTAATTGAAGTCTTGCCCAGGGGAGATAAAAAGCGCAGATCGAAAGCTTCAAAATCTAAATTTAAATTTAAAACAGGATCTTCTAAACCTTGCCAAACGCCCTTACCCGCCAAAGATTTATTAGTTTGATCAATTAGATCAAAGGCGACTATATAGGTATTTAAGCGGGTATTCCCATTGGTAGTGAAATTGAATTCTCCTAAACTTTGATTATTAATGGTCCAATCCTCAATAGAGGCAGTCATATCTAATTGATTCTTACTGAGCGATCGCCCGATAGAGAGGGCTAAATTAGCAATGCCCGATTGTTGAAAAACAGGCGTTTCGGGAAGTAAATCTTCTAATACAACTTGGACAGCATCAAAAGTGAATTCAAATTGATCCTTCGTTAAAAAAGCACCCGAAAAAGCCATGGATTGTTGCTCTGATTCAATATAAAAATCTGAAAATTTAAATTGAGAAGACTTTGGAGTATAGCTTACTCTGGGCTTAGAGTATTCATCTGCTTTTAAAGTCCAAGTATTTTTTCCTAGAGGAAATTTCGATTCTTTAAAACCAAAAAAAGAGGTTCCATCAGTGCTCTTAGTATGATAAAAATTTACGGCAAATGGAAGCTTTTCATTTGTATTATTGGTAAATTCTGATCGAAAATAAAGAGTGTCTTTTAGTTTTTTGCTTATCATTTGAAAAGACCTCCCTTTGATATAATCTTGTGTAATTCGATCAATACTTAGGTAGGTATTGAACAGGGGATTTTGTGTGTCTATTTGAAAATGTAAGGCTTCTAGCTGAAGAGAATTCCACCTTAATAGCGGTGCATCTATAGTAAGTTGAGAGCCGCTGCTTTCAGGTCCTATGGTCCCTTTTAGATCAATATTTTGAGAGATAGAAAACTCAGGATATAAAGCGTCCAGTAGTTTCTTATAGATCGTTAAATTAAAAGTTAATTGCTGATCGGACTCCAACTGGGTTTGAGGAAGAAAGGGATAAGCTTCATGGAGGGTTTGCTGAAACAGCGGTATGAGTTCTGAAGTTTTAAATTGACCTCGTGCACTTCCAGAGATACAGTCGGTATTATTAATGCTCAAGTGTGTTTCCCTATTATTTATCTCTTGTGCAATCACAATGGGATTAAGCTGAATACTGCTTTTCTCATTGGTAATTTGGGCCCCTGAAATTTTGATTTCTCCTTCCCACTCATCGAGTTTTCCTCCCCTAAAATTGCCAAGTACAACCCCCTTAAATTCACGTTTTCCAGACCCGAGTTTAAGCCCTAATTGGTTAAAATCCCACTTTGTAATATTCGCTGCTAAAATTGCATAAGGCATGTCCTCAGTATTATCTACACGCAGGTCACTTTTAAATTTAATAAGGTCATTGTCACTCTCAAATCGATGCAGTAATTGGTGCGCTTCATAGCTGCCTTCGGAATTGATATTATTGAGGAAAAAAGTGGGTGCTTTCAAATTAATATTTTTAACTACCCAACTGAATGTTGGGTTGTCTTGGAGCGCTAAATCACCCAATATTGAAAATGCCCCTCCCCAGTATAATTTTTTTCTGCTAAGAGATGGAATATTAATTTCATTTGAAACCACATCAGCCTTAATATCAAAAGATTTATTTGGTTTTTCTTTAAAAAGTAAACCTGACCCCAGTCTCCCATTCGATTGTAAACGACCCCATTGATTTATTGACTCTATAGCAAAATCTATTTGAGGTCCTAGACTTTTTAATTTCCCTGAAAATTGAAGTGTGTCGTGTTGAAAATAAAGTCCAATTTTATCTTTTAGTTGCAATCGCTCCAAGAGTGACTGCATTTGAAGACCAGCCTCTATAATTTGAAGTTCCCATTGTAACTGTTCGGGGCGCATCAAATTTTCAATTCGGCTGCTTCCCTCAAAATAAAACGCTTCGTGCTCCAATAGAAAATTGCTTATTTCAAAATCATTGATTTTACCCAGTGCCTTAAATTGAGTTTTAATTGGATTTGAATTTTGACTGAAATTGAGCTTTTCTCCCAGTATATTTGGTTTAATAGCGCTTGTTTTTACCTCTAGTTCAAAAGTTCCCAGCTGGCTAAAATTTTTAAAACTATTCTCTTTTCCTATTAATTTTAAATCTCCCTTGAGACTTCCCTGCTTAGTACTCAAACTCCAATCTGATAATTCAAGTACTCCTTTCTGATACCTAATTATTGAGCGGGTCTTGAGGTGCTGCTTTACAGGTGCTAGTAAATCTCCTTCTAGTGCATCAAGCTGAAGTGATAAATTAGAGGAATTGAAATTGAAATTTTGAGCAGACACTGATAAAGAATCTGCGCTGATAGCGGGAAGATCCGAATTTAAATCTGCATAGCGAAAACGAGATTCACTTAATTGAATCTCACTTATTTTTATGAGTGATTGGGTGGGTGATTTTTGATTTTTCTTTATTTTCTGAATTAATAAGTTCAGGGAATGAGTTTGCTCTCCAGGGTATTTTATGATATTTAAAAAAACTTTTTCAGCAAAAAGCTGACTGAGATTAAAATCATTTTGTCTTAGTTTATTAAAATCAGTAAGTGAGGTTTGGATATTACTTATAAAAACGAGCGTATCTTGATGATGATCGCCAATAAGGATATTATTGAGCTCTAAATTTCCATTCCATTGCAAGCTTATGCGCTCAATTTTTAGTTCTTGGTTGGTTAATGATTTAAAATTTTGAGTAAACCGATTTAAAATTCCAGATTGTATAGAAGCTGAGGAAAGTAAAGCAATACCTATGCCCAGAAGTAAGATAAAACTCCCAAAAACGATTGCCAGTATTTTATTCCTCTTTTTGATGCGAATCATTTATTTTTGTAACGCTTAAAAAAACACCATGTTGCCTAAGCCGACACTTATTTTAGCCATAGAATCCTCCTGCGATGATACTGCAGCAGCCCTTGTCAGAGACCGTAAAGTACTTTCGAATTGTATAGCAAATCAGAAAATACATGAAGCCTATGGCGGTGTCGTTCCCGAATTGGCTTCGCGCGCACATCAATCTAAAATTATTCCTGTTGTTCATCAAGCATTAGCTGAAGCAAATATCGACAAAAATGACCTAACCGCCATTGCCTACACCCAAGGTCCTGGTCTCCTAGGTTCATTACTTGTAGGGAGTGCTTTTGCGAAATCACTCGCACTTTCTCTCAAGATTCCTTTAATACCTATAAATCATATGCAAGGGCACTTGCTCGTCCACTTTATAGAAGAAGAAGGCATCAATACACCTGAATTTCCTTTTTTGGGAGTTACAGTGTCGGGTGGACATACGCAATTGGTAAAAGTTAACTCACATTTTGAAATGGAACTATTGGGCACCACACTTGATGATGCTATAGGCGAAGCTTTTGATAAATGTGGGAAACAAATGGGTCTGAATTATCCCTCTGGACCTGAAATTGACAAACTCGCACAAAAGGGAAATCCCCAAAAATTTGAGTTTCCCATTCCTAAAGTAGAGGGCTATGACGTGAGCTATAGTGGAGTAAAGACAGCTTTTACGAATTTTATTTCAAATCAAAAGCAGAAAGATTCGAATTTTGTTACTAAAAATTTGGAGGACCTTTGTGCAAGTTTACAATACACCTTGGTACAGATTATTTTGAAAAAAATAGAACAGGTTGCTAAAGCTTATAGCCTCAATCAAGTGGTTATTGGTGGGGGTGTAGCAGCAAATTCTGAATTGAGAAAACAACTTATGTCTCGTCAAAAAAGTCATGAATGGGCCGTGTATTTACCACCGCTAAAATATACAACGGATAATGCAGCAATGATTGGTATTGCAGCTTACTATAAATTCCTGAATAAAGAATATGGTACTTTTTCTGATGCATCGGAATCTCGATTAAATTATTAACTATGGTCCTATTTTTTGATGAAACTATAGATGCTAGCGAAGAATTTATTTTTTCTAAAGAAGAAAGTAAGCATCTGGCCAAAGTGCTGAGAAAAAAACCGGGTGACTCAGTCACGCTGACCAATGGAAAAGGGCTGGAGTGGGAAGGCGTATTGACCCAACTAAACCCCTCTGCGGTAGCTGCAAAGAAAATTAAATCCATCCAGCATGACCCTCCCCTAGATGAGTTGCATTTAGCGATAGCACCTACTAAGAATATGAATCGGATGGAATGGTTAGTAGAAAAATTAACTGAACTAGGAGTTAGCTCAATTACTCCAATTATTTGTGATTATTCTGAACGAAAAATAGTAAAACTGCCGCGGCTTAAAAAAATTAGTATCGCCGCTCTAAAGCAATCTCAACAATTTTTTCTGCCCCAGATACACCCTCCTATTTCTTTCTTAGAGTATTTGAATACCGAAATAAAAAATGGTTATATCGCACATTGTGTAACTACTGATAAGGTTTCTCTTACAGACTGTAATATCACAGCACAAACAGTGACATTACTCATTGGTCCAGAAGGAGATTTTAGTGCTTCAGAAATTAAACTCGCTGAAAAATCAGGACTCCAATCGGTCAGTTTAGGAAAACAACGGTTTAGAACGGAAACAGCTGGACTTTTGGCTTGTCATACTGTTTTTACACAACGGCTCAAGAATTAAAGCGCTAAACTTTCCTATATTTAGACTATGAATGCTAGAGAACTCGCTAAAGGAATTGTTTACGCTGTTGTCCAACTTACAGCGCTGGCACTGCTTATATGGTTCCTCATACAAGTGAAAACCTTATTGATCTATATGCTGATTGCAGGAATTGTCAGCCTAATTGGGCGTCCTATCAATCAATTTCTTGTGCAGCGTTTGAAAATTAGAACAATATTAGCAACCTCTTTTACCCTTGTTTTTTTAATGGGTATTCTCGTTAGCATTATTTCTCTCTTTGTTCCGCTCTTGATTCAGCAAGGAGAAAATCTAGCGCTTTTAAATGTCAATGAGCTGAAACTTAATATCGAGACTTTAGTTAATGAAATTGGTCTCTATTTTAATTTAGATAATCGTTTTTGGGAAGAGCAACTCGCTGTAGACAACCTTTTTAAGAATGTAAATTTAGGATTACTCCCTGAACTACTCAATCAAACATTAGAGCTCCTTGGCGGTTTTACTATCGGGTTATTTTCTGTCATCTTTATTCTCTTTTTCTTTTTAAAAGACAGCTTTCTTCAGGAACGAATTATTTTGGCTTTGATCAATGATAAAATCAGTGATCGAGTTGAAAAATCTATCGATAAAACAAAAGGATTGCTATCAAGATATTTCCTTGGATTGCTGCTTCAGATAAGCATTTTGCTTATAATCTACAGTATTGTCTTAGGGGTCTTTCAAGTTGAGAACGCATTTATTATTGCCTTTTTGTGCGCTTTATTAAATATCATCCCTTACCTAGGGCCTATTGTGGGAGGTATTTTAATGCTTTTATTGACAATGAGTAGTTTTATAGGCGCTGACTTTAGTAGTGTAATATTACCCAAAACAACTTATGTGATGATGGGTTTCATCATCGGACAGCTAATCGATAATTTTTTCAGCCAACCTTTTATTTTTTCAAACAGTTTAAAATCGCATCCTTTGGAAATCTTTATTGTCATTCTCGCCTCAGGCACACTATTGGGACCCATAGGAATGATTATCGCAATTCCCCTATACACCACAATTAAAGTAATTGCGCAAGAATTTCTTGCAGACAATAAAATTGTAAAATCTCTCACTAAAAATTTTTAGCTACTAGCATATGAAACAGTTACTATTCCCCTTTTTTTTATTTCTTTTTATCGGACATCAGCTCCAAGCGCAAAAGCTCAGCCGGACAGAACAAAAAATCATTCAGAAAGTAAAAAGTTTGGAAGGAGAAAGTATTGCATTTCTTGAAAAGGTAGTCAATATCAATAGTGGAACCTTAAATCAAGAAGGAGTCAAAGCAGTGGGCACTCAATTCGACAAAGCTTTTAGCGAAATTGGTTTTGCCACCCAATGGATCGCCATGCCAGAAGAAATGAACCGAGCGGGTCACTTATTTGCTTCCCTAGATGGGGATAAAGGAAAAAAGCTCCTTTTAATTGGACATTTGGATACTGTATTTGAAGAAAACAGCCCTTTTCAACAATTCGAACGCATTAATGATTCAATGGCCTACGGTCCAGGAGCCAATGATATGAAGGGAGGCGATGTTGTGGTACTCTATGCTCTAAAAGCACTTTCAGAATTAAATCTATTAAAAAAAGCGTCCATCACAGTGGCCTTTACGGGTGATGAGGAAAGTACAGGCAAACCCCTTTCTATTTCGAGAAAATCTTTAATTGAAGCAGGGAAAAAAGCGGACATTGCTTTGGGTTTTGAAACAGCAACTGGATTTAACAACGCTACAATTGCTCGAAGAGGTGCCTCGGGCTGGCGGGTCGAATCACAAGGAAAAAGAGCACACTCTTCAGGTGTCTTTAATGATCGCGTGGGTGCAGGTGCCATTTTTGAGATGAGTCGTATTTTAAATGCTTTTTATGAAGACGTTCGCGGGGAAGAATACTTAACCTTTAACCCTGGTACCCTTCTGGGAGGAACTTTTGTCGAATACGATAAACAAACCAGTAGCGGATCGGTATTCGGAAAAACCAATGTAGTGGCGCAAAAAGCAATAGTAAATGGTGGACTGAGATTTATCTCTGAGGAACAAAAAGAAACGGCTCGTGCTAAAATGCGTGAAATCGTTAGCCAGAATCTTCCACAAACTTCATCAAGCATTACTTTCACCGATAGCTATCCTGCTATGGGTCCTACCGAAGGAAATCAGGCCTTATTAGAAGTATTAAGTCAAGTAAGTGAAGACCTTGGATTTGGAACGGTAACAGGCTACGATCCTGGACGTAGGGGTGCCGCTGATATTTCTTTTGTAGCGGATTATACCGACGGCTTAGATGGACTCGGAACGATGGGCAGTGGCGCACATACTCCTCAAGAAACGGTAAACCTTAAAACTATAAATGCACTCATACAACGTGCAGCGATCTTAATTTACCGCTTGACACGCTAGCACAACTAGCAAACAAACAGGCTGCAAAAAAAGCAAAGGGCGTTAACTAAAAATAAAAGTCTAGATTCTTGCGCTGTGCTTCTAGGGCTTCTTTAAATTCGTTTTGAAGCTGGGAAACTAACGCTGCCACATTAGGGGTATCATTAATTGCTGTTACCCCCTGCCCTGCAGACCAGATCGTTTTCCATGCTTGCGCCTCCGCTTTTGCAGCATCTAATTCCTTTTCAAAATCAATTTTCTTTGTTTGGCTCCAGAGCGCTTCAGTAATACCCATACTCTCTAAGCTAGGTCTTAAAAAATTGGCGTTTACCCCCGAGACCGCAGCCGTATAAATAATATCTTCAGCCTTGCTATTGATTATCATTTCTTGATATTTCGAATCTGCCAGACTTTCTTTTACATTTATAAAGCGAGTACCCATATAGGCGAGATCAGCACCCATCTGAAGGGCGGAAGCGATATCTTTTCCTGTAGAGATACAACCAGAAAGTAATAGGGTTTTATCAAAAAACTGTTTAATCTCATTTATTAATGCCAGGGGATTGAGTGTCCCAGCATGTCCCCCTGCGCCTGCTGCTACAAGTATCAATCCGTCAACTCCGGCTTCTGAAGCTTTCTCTGCATGTCTTTTTTTAATAATATCATGGTAAACAAGACCGCCATAACTGTGTACGGCATTGACCAAATCAGATACTGCACCTAATGACGTAATGATTAGGGGTACTTGGTGCTTTACGCAGACTTCAAGATCTGCCATTACCCTCGGATTGGTTGGATGCACGATAAGATTGACCCCAAAAGGAGCTGCCTTTTTTCCCGTTTCTCTTTCAAAAGTGTCCAGTGCATTTTTTATTTCAATAACCCATTCTTCAAAGCCCGCTGTTGTACGTTGGTTCAAGGCTGGAAAAGTACCCACTATTCCGTTTTTACAACATTCAATAACCAATCGAGGACCTGAAATTAAAAACATAGGGGCAGCTACTGCGGGCAATTGTAGTTTGTCTTTAAAAGGAAGATTCATATTTTATTTTTTTAAACTTAGTGTCCATTCAAATTCAAAAGTAGAGACGGTGTCTTGATTTTCATCCACCCCCGTGGAGGTTAACCAGAGTGTTTGAGGCGTATTTGAATCGATTAATTTTTTAAAAGCAGTATTTATTTTTTCCTCTGCAGTGCAGCTGAATACCAATTTTCCTTTTGCTTTTTTGGAAAAATTTGCTCGATTATTGAGAACCAGCATAGAAATATTTTTTTTGTGTTGTTTGATGGCCTGCATAATGAGTATGCCCGTCGTTAGCTCTGCGGCCATTCCTTGCACCGCCCAAAACATAGACCGAAAGGGGTTTTGATTGATCCATCGGTGTGTGACTCGGACTTCACAATAGTCGGGTTTGATTTGAGTAACCCTTACCCCACACCACCAAACTGAAGGTAGTTTAAAAAATGTATAGAGGTTTAAACGAGCCGGTGTAAAAAGCATACTATTGAATCAGACTAGAGGCTTCAATATACTCTAAATCAAAAGCTTCCGCAACTTCTTTATAGACGACTTTTCCTTGCGCAATATTTAACCCTTTAAGAAGTGCTTTATTTTCTTTACAGGCTTTTTTCCAGCCTTTATTTGCTAGTTCTAAAGCATAATGAAGCGTAGCATTGGTCAAAGCGGTTGTTGAAGTATTGGGAACTGCACCCGGCATATTGGTTACGGCATAGTGAATTATGCCCTCCTTTATGCGTATCGGTTTATCATGGGTTGTCGGTTCACTGGTTTCAAAACAGCCCCCTTGATCTATCGCCACATCTACTAGTACTGTGCCAGGCATCATCTTAGAAAGCATTTCTTTTCGTATGAGCTTAGGCGCTTCAGCTCCCGGAATTAATACGGTACCAATGATTAAATGGGAACGCTTCAATTCTTCTTCTATGGTATAGGAATTGGAATATACCGGAGTAACATTGGCCGGCATTATGCTTTCCAATACCCTCAATCGTTCTAAATTTGTATCTAAAATCGTAACATTAGCCCCTAAACCAGCAGCCATTCGGGCCGCTTCTGTTCCAGATACCCCACCTCCTATGACCATCACATTTGCAGGTTGAACACCCGTTACACCGCCCAACAAAATTCCAAAACCACCAAATGTTTTTTCCAAATATTTCGCTCCTTCCTGAGTAGCCATACGTCCTGCCACTTCTGACATGGGAATCAATAATGGCAATTTACCTTGTTCTTCCACTGTTTCATAGGCCAAACAAATCGCTTTAGTCTTAATCATTGCTTGTGTGAGCTGGTTACTTGAAGCAAAATGGAAATATGTAAATAAGAGTTGATTTGCTTGAATAAGTGGGTATTCTTCTGCGATCGGCTCTTTTACTTTGATAATCATTTCTGCACTACTGTAGACGGCTTCGATAGTAGGGAGTATTTCACAGCCCACTTCTTGGTATTCTTGATCGGTAATTCCACTCAGCATCCCTGCTCCTTTTTGAATCGCTACCTGATGGCCTGCTCTTAGTAAGGTTAAAGCCCCGGCAGGGGTTAAACCGACACGTGCTTCTTGGGGTTTGATTTCTTTGGGCACTCCTATTTTCATCGCTTTTTTTAAAAACTAAGATAGAGATTAAAGAATTAAAATTGAAGTGTAAAAGTATCATATTGTCTCGTTTCAATTTCGATTCTGCCATCAGACTGTCTTTATTTAATAAAAAACGATTTGGTATTTGTTTAATTACTAACTTTAAACAGTTAACCCCCCAAATCACCTTTTACTTTTCTGGAAGTTAAAAGCGTTTTGGCCCTAAAAACCTACTTATGAACACCCACACCTACTTCTATTCAATGCTCGCCCTACTCATTCTACTCGGATGTACTCAAGATTCTTTGCAACCCCTTGACGGTTTTACAGAAAAAAGTATTACAACATTCAAGGTAAAAACGAGTCAAACTCAAAAAGCATCCGATGCTGTAGACTATGAAGCGCTGCTTGCACAAGCAGCTAATACACCTATTTCTGCTCTTTTTGCAGGAGGTCGGATCTATCAAAAAATAAACCGCACTAAAGGTGAGAAAGATACTCAACAAAAGTCTCCCCTTGAAGAAATCAAAACTTCTGGTTTTACAACTTTGATACTCTTTACAATACACATTCAAGACAACGGAAATTTAATGTTAAATAATGACTTTCCGCTTGTTTCGAATGGCGTTTATATTGGAGACCAAACGCATCCCAATTTTAGAGCTCATATGCTCTATTTATTGACGGATGAAAAATTGACAGTAAAACGATTAGAAATTTCTCTCAGTGCTGCAGGTTCAGGAACTTTTAATCACATCAGAGACCGGCTGTTTTTTACCTCTAGACCCAAAGCCAAATTTATTTTAGGTTCACAATACCGTTTGGGAAAATTTGCTTTCAACTTAAATAATACCTATTTCGGAAAAACCACCTTTAAACAAGACGGTTTAAATGAAAACCTGCACACAGAGTTTGTCCCAAAAATTATAACTGATTTGGCTGTAGTCGTTGAGATTGCAAACAAAACCACTTTAATGCTCAACAGCAATAACCTTTTTAATATTTTGCCTGAGTGGGAATTTGTAGAAGAAAATGCAGCGGGACAAGCCTTAATAGAGGATACTTCCCTTACCTCAACGGGATTGACTCCCCTGCAGAATGAATCCAATCTGATAACTTTTAACCAACGCTATGCACAAATGACTTATGATGGATTTCATTTTAGCCAACTGGGAACTTTATTTAATTTGTCGTTAAACTACCGCTTCTAGTCTAACGAACCGTCCCCAACTACCCTTTTTAGAATTATAATTAGGGTGTACACTGTTATCAAAAAAAATAGCTAACTGAAAAACAGACAGTTAGCTAGAGAAAAGTGATCGCGATAGGATTCGAACCTATGACCGTCTGCTTAGAAGGCAGATGCTCTATCCAGCTGAGCTACGCGACCTTATAATTTAAGTCGGGCTTCGTACAGGTTTACTCTTATTTGAGCTGTACGAAAATCAAAATCTTACGCTTTATTTAAAAACTTAAATTTTGCTTCCGATTTTTGCTCAGCAAATATACTATTAAAAATAAAAAAAGAGGGCTAAACTGTAATCGGTTCACTAAGTATTTAGCTTTTAACAACCCTCAATCAGATTTTATTTCTAGACAATTAAAAAACAGACACAAATAAATCAACTATTTGATAAAAAACATTTCCAAGGTTCTATGCGAAATAACAATTTCATTTATTGTAAATTGAAGGACTACTTTAAATTTAAATCTGATGAAATGCCTAGCTAAAAACTTCTTACTCATCTTTACTTTTTGTTATTCATTACTCGGTTTTGCGCAGTCAAACGTATCGGTAACTTTACTACCTAAGGCGGATGCACCCCAGATTAGTAAGCATATTTACGGTCATTTTGCTGAACACCTCGGACGCTGTATTTACGGTGGTTTTTATGTAGGAGAGGACAGTGAAATCCCCAATCTTGATGGAGTAAGAAAAGATATTATAGCAGCATTAAAAGCTATGAAAATCCCCAATTTAAGATGGCCAGGTGGGTGTTTTGCAGATACCTACCACTGGAAAGACGGGATCGGAAATAAATCCATCCGCCCTACTATCGTTAATCAATGGTGGGGTGGAGTGACTGAAGACAACAGCTTTGGTACCCATGATTTTTTAAATTTATGCGAAGCCTTAGAAACAGAGCCCTATATTTCTGGAAATATCGGAAGTGGTACTGTGCGAGAATTTGCAGATTGGATACAATATGTAAACCATGATGGCGTCAGTCCCATGGCAGATTTGCGTAGAGAGAATGGAAGAATACGCCCTTGGAATGTACGTTTCTGGGGCTTGGGAAATGAAGCATGGGGCTGTGGAGGACATATGACCCCGGAATACTATTCAAATCTTTACAGACAATACGCCACCTATATGACGGATTGGAGCAACTCTACAGATTTGTATCGCATAGCTTCGGGAGCCAGCGATGGCAATTATCATTGGACAGAAGTGCTTATGGAAAACATCCCTCAAAATTTGATTGAAGCAGTTGCACTTCACTCCTATGCTGTCATTGACTGGGGTAATAAAGGTTCTGCAACAGCCTTTAGCAATACCCAATATTTCCAAACCATGCAAAGGGCTTACAAAATGGAAGAATATATTACCAAGCATACTGCCATCATGGATCAATATGATCCTGAAAATAAAATTGACCTCATCGTAGATGAATGGGGCGGTTGGTATGATGTAGAACCTGGAACAAATCCAGGATTTTTATACCAACAAAATACCATGCGTGATGCCATGATCGCAGGTATGACCCTTAATATTTTTAATAATCACGCTGAACGGGTTAAAATGGCAAACTTAGCACAAACTGTCAATGTGCTGCAGGCTGTAATCCTTACCGAAGGTGAAAAATTAATCTTGACTCCTACCTATCATATATTGAAGATGTATGCGGTACATCAAGACGCACAACTCATTCCACTCAAATTTGAATCACCCCTTTTTGAAAAGAATGGAGAGTCCCTCCCAGCACTCAGCCTGTCTGCCTCCAAAAATAAAGACAACCAGTTACACCTCTCTTTAGTTAATATTGATGATATGAAAAGTCATACTGTAGAGATAGATGTTTCTGGACTGGGTGTTTCTGAATTCGAAGGAGAAATACTACAATCTAATGCTATTCAAGACCATAATGATTTTGAAAATCCAGAAGTCGTCCTTCCCCAATCTTTAAATAAAGTGAAAGTCAAAAAAGGGATCGCCTCCCTCACACTTCCTCCCTTTTCAGTAGTTGTTTTAAAAGGTCTCTAAAATGATGAAAATATATAACCCCCACGGGCTTACCCTGAATGGTATTTTAAAGCAAAATAGACTACGAATGAAGACTGTTGTCAATATTCTCATATAATTCGAATGCGCATGAAAAAACCAATCTTTTTCTTTTTAATGATCGGAGGATTCCTCTCTTGTACAGCTCCTCCGAAAAAAACAGCACAAATCAATAAAGCCACTTTTGGCAACACACAAGACGGAGCGGCTGTTGATCAGTACACCCTTATTAACCAATCGGGTATGGAGGTAAAAATTCTTACTTATGGTGGAATTATTACCAATCTTTTTATACCTGATGCAACTGGAAAAAAGACAGATGTGGTATTGGGTTTTGACGAACTCAAGCTTTATGAAAGCAGTAGCCCCTATTTTGGTGCTCTTATCGGACGCTATGGAAATCGCATTGCGGGAGGAAAATTCAATCTAGAAGGAGAAGAATATACTTTGGTACAGAACAATGGAACGAATCACCTTCACGGAGGAACTAGAGGATTTGATAAAGTCATTTGGGAAGCCTCTGCTCATATTGAAAATGAAGAGGCTTTTCTCGAATTGAGATATTTAAGTCAAGACCAAGAAGAGGGCTATCCTGGAAATCTAGCAGTAGAAGTTACCTATGTTTTAACCCAAAATAACTCCCTTGAAGTCCGCTATAAAGCCCAAACAGATAAGACTACAGTCCTTAATCTAACCCAACACACCTATTTTAATCTTTCTGGCGATGAAGATATTCTCAATCATGAATTAAAACTGAATGCTTCGAGCTACTTACCTGTAGACGAGACGCTGATTCCGCTTGGCACCCTTGCTGAGGTGGCCAATACCCCTTTTGATTTTACTACCCTTAAAAGAATAGGAAGCGATATCGATGAGGAAAATCTGCAGTTAAAACAGGGTCTGGGATATGATCATTGCTGGGTACTCAATAACCAAAATACAGGAGTTCGAACTGCAGCAGTACTCAAACATCCTAGGAGTGGAATACAAATGGAAGTGCTTACTGATCTGCCAGGGATTCAATTTTATTCAGGAAATTTTTTAGACGGAACCCTACCTAGGAAAGGAACTGATTCTTTCTATGCTTACCGATCTGGCTTGTGTTTGGAAACTCAATTCTTTCCAAATGCTCCTAATGAACCTTCTTTTCCCTCCCCCGTACTAAAACCAGGTGAAGTATTCCAGTCGACAACTGTCTTTCAGTTTTAATAGCGATTATATTTCCTAATGTCGCTCATTAGCTAAAACCTTAAAATCAATAATTAGAAGTTTTCAGCTTCGCAGTCGGTGTTTTTTTTCTCTGACTGCGGTAACAGTTTTTCTGTATATACTGTCTAAAGTAGAATTATTATTCTAGTATTTCGTAGTTAAAATAGCCAGAAAGCTTTCAATCCCATTGAGGTAATTTCCCACACGCAAATTTTCATTTGGACTGTGTTGGTTATTATCCAAATTCACAGTGGGAACCCCTATTGCTGGCACACCTAATTCCGATACAAAAGGAGAAATAGGTACTGACCCACCACTGGTTCGGATTATAACTGCTTGCGTTCCATAGTAGTCTGTAAAGATGGCATTTAACCATTTTCCTCCTTTAGATTCAGTATCCGTTCTAAAGGCAGGATAGGCTACTTTAGCATTCATTTGAATGATTCGGTCATAGCGCATTCGTTCCTCTTTGGAAGGGGCATGATCAAGTATAGTATAGCCTTGACCGTTAAGATGGGTTTTGACCCCTTCTATGAGCTTATAAGGGTCGCTCTCTACTACCAACCTTATATCTAGTTCTGCTGTAGCTGTAGCAGGGACTATTGTTCTTGCCTCACTCCCTACCCAACCACTGCGCATACCTCGTATATTCAGAGAGGGATACTGTATTGACTCTTGATAAGTATTCCCAACCAAATCATTTCTTTTCGTTTGGGTGCGTTCTTTTATTGCTTTTTCTTCAGCAGGAACACTTTGGAGTATTTTTTTTGTAGCTGCATCAAATCGTATTCCCTCATAAAAGCCAGGAATTACTACACGCCCCTCATTGTCTTTCATCGAGGCCAAGGCTTTCGCTAAATCTAAGGCAGGATTAGGGATATAATTCCCATAATGACCGCTGTGCTGGGGCATTAAAGGGCCAAAGCTTGTAAGGGTTAAAGTGGCAATTCCTCGGTTACCAAAAACCAAAGTAGGCTTACCAGAAGAATGAACAGGACCGTCTAAAATCAAAAGTAAATCAGCCAATAGCTGGTCTTTATATTTCTTTACTGCATCGGGCAGACCAGGTGAACTCTGTTCTTCTTCGAAATCTAAGATTAGCTTCAGATTAAATGCAGGTAACTTTTTTGATTTTTTGAGATAACTAAGTGCCGTCAAAAGCATGACAAATGGACCCTTGTCATCTGCACTAGAACGCGCAAATATTCGATAATCTGCTGCCCCATTGTCCCTTAGCTTATCCCAACTAATTGGTTGAAAACCATTCTCAGTCTTTTCTTTTAATACAGCTGTATAGGGATTCGTTTGATCCCACTTCGATTGATCGATCGCTTGTCCGTCCAAATGCATATAAAATGCCAGTGTAGGCCTTGACTTTTTTACTGTTAAATTCGCCAATAAAAGGGGCAAAGCAGAAGTTTCTAAAGTTTTAACTTCAAAGTCTAGGGCTTCCAATTCAGATTTTGCCCATGAAATATTATCAAAAATATCCTCTGGTTTTGAAGCATCATTGGGAAGCGCCAAAAAAGACCTGAATTTATCAATACTTTCTAAACCTATTGATTGTGCAATCGATTCGTATTTTCGTTGGGCGTTTATATGTGGAGTCCAAAATAGTGGAAGGAGAAAAAAAATAAAAAGATTTTTCATTGAAAAGCAATTAATATAAGGGAGTAATCAAATATATTGAATTCAAGCAAATTCATTTGATTAACAAGACGAAAATTGTCTTAATTTTAAACTTACTATCTTAAAACAGTTTCATTTGAAAAAATACCTTTTTTTAATTGTTGTATTTCATTTTTTCCTTGTTAAGGCTCAAAATACAAATCCCAATAAAAATTTAAATTTCAATATTTCATTTTTAGCTGAGGACCCCATTATCGATGGAGAGGTCCTCAATGAACCCCTGTGGGAGCAGGTTTACACGATCAGAGATTTGAAACAGATCAAACCCGATTACGGAGCTCCTGCCTCTGAAAAGACAGCGATTAAGATCGCCTATTCCACTAAAACACTCTATGTCGCGGTAGTCTGCTTTGATACTTCACCAGAAAAAATTGTAGTCTCTGACTCCCGAAGGGATGCTGATTTAAATGATGATGATAGCTTTCTATTTATTATTGACACTTATAATGACCAACAAAATGGATTTTTATTTGGTACCAATGCCGATGGTATGGAATACGATGCGCAGATTGACAATGAAGGAGAAGGAAATTTTAGTGCCAATAGACAGCAAGGAGGTGTTGTGGGGGGTACCAATATTAACTGGGATGCCTCCTGGGAAGTAAAAACTAGAAAAGGAGATTTTGGTTGGAGTGCTGAATTTGCTATTCCTCTTCGATCTATTCGTTTTAATGGGGGCGATAATAAAACGTGGGGGATCAATTTCCAGCGCAATATCAGTAAGAGAAGTGAAACCGCTTATTGGGCCAATCTGCCTTTAGGTTTTGATATTAAAAGGCTTTCACTAGCAGGTAAAATGCATGGATTGAATTTAAAATCGCCTAAAAATCTAAAAATTATTCCCTATGGTTTAGTACAATCTATTCAAAAAAACCATCCTCCAAAATATACGACTGGTAATACGGCAGTGGGCGGAGACATCAAATACAGCCTCACTCCAGGACTCACCTTAGATATGACTTATAACACTGATTTTGCACAAGTCGAAGTGGATGAACAGCAAGTTAATTTGGATCGTTTTAATCTCTTTTTTCCTGAAAAAAGGCCCTTTTTCCTTGAGAATGCGGGGCAATTTAGCGTTGGGAGTCCTGGAGAAGTAGATCTTTTTTTTAGTCGTCGAATTGGAATTGGTTCAGGAGGAAGTTTAGTACCCATTATTGGGGGTTCGAGAGTTTCAGGAAAAATCGGACAGACAAATATTGGCTTATTAAGCATGTTTACGGATGAAATTCCAGACGAAACAGGTGCAATAGAGCTCCTAAAAAACAATTATTCTGTGGCGCGAATTAACCATGATTTTGCAGCGCAAAGGTCTTCCCTTGGCGGAATAATGGTCAGCCGGTCTGGCCTTAACGATCCCCTAGATTACAATCGTGTTGTAGCGGTAGACGGAAAGCTAGGAATAGGTAAAAAAGCCCAACTTTCAGGTTATCTTTCCCAAAGTTCGACCCCAGGGATAGAAACTGATGCGCATGCCTTTAATTTTTTAGCAGTTTATAATTGGAATGGATGGAATCTTAGAGCAGGCTATACAGAAGTAGGTGAAGGTTTTAATCCAGAGGTTGGCTTTTTGCTACGTTCCGCTTTTAAAAAACCGGAGTTTTTGATTTTTAAACAATGGCGTCCAAAAAATACGGGTAAGTTATTAGAAGTAAGGCCCCATATCTCTTACAGAGGGTATTGGAACTTTCAAAATACCCAAGAAACGGGCTTTTTGCATGTAGACAATCACTGGGTCTGGGAAAGTGGATTCGAGATTCATACGGGCATCAATTTTACGCGTGAAACAGTCCTTTCTGCTTTTCCAATTTCTAATGTTACAGTCCCTACAGGAGCGTACAATCACCAAGAGTTTCAGTTTGTCTTAATGAGCAATGCCAATAGGAAGTTTTATTATCAAACGAGAACCCTTATCGGGGGCTATTTTGGTGGAAATCGAATTTCAAGTACCAATAGAGCTACTTTCCGTTTGGGTGATAAATTCAATACTGAAGGGGTTTTTAATTACAACCGTTTACAGTTGCCCGAGGGGGATGCCAATGTCTTAATTTCAGGGCTTCGTTTGGCATATTCTTTTACTCCTCGTATGTTTTTACAGAGTCTGGTCCAATACAATAATGTTTCCAATATTACCTCAGTAAATGCGCGTTTTGGGTGGTTAAGAAATGCCAATACAGGGCTTTTCGTGGTATTAAATATCATTAAAGACACCGATTATTTTGATGCATTAAATAATCAGAGTATTACCCTCAAATACAGCCATCAATTTGATCTCTTAGGAAAATAAATCAATCCCTTAAATTTTCATTTAAAAAGCGGAGTCCGTTTTTACTGAAAATACACTCAATATCCTCGGAAGTATACCCCCGCTTAAGAAGTATATCATCAAGTTTTTGCAAGTCTGCAATTGTTTCAATATCTAAGGGACACTGTTCTTTGCCAAAGCCTCCATCTAAATCCGAACCAAGCATGACATGTTTTGAATTACCTGCTAATTGACAAATATGGTCGATGTGATTTACGATGGCTTCGAGTTGTAAACCACTAGAGGCAGGAGTAGTTACGCCCCGTTTCCAGTCAGGATACATCATCCATGCATCAAAAGCCATCCCAATCACGCTTCCTCTCTCGAGTAAAGCCTTTATTTGATTGTCGTCAAATTGTCTTTCATTGGGCACCCATTTGCGTGTATTGCTGTGGCTCGCCCATATAGGTCCTTGGTAAAAATCTAATGTTTCCCAAAAGCTTTGATCACACAAATGTGTGGCGTCTAGAATTAAATTCAGATGAGCCATTTCTTGGAGTAACAGCCTCCCCTTTGTACCAATCCCCCTCGAAGAGTTGGTGCCAAAAGCATAAGTCCCTGGGCCATAATGGGCAGGCCCTATGGCACGTAATCCTTCTTCATAGAGCAGATGTAAATATTCCATCGAGACAATAGAATCTGCACCCTCTAGACTTAGAAGGTATCCTATGGCTGGATTCGAAGACTGCGCATTCCAATTTGCCACATGCAAGGCTAATTGTTGTTTGTTTTTGATTTGGAAAAGCTGTCCGTCAGCCTCCATCACGCGGTACCATGCTAGTTGCCCCTGCGTCTGCGCCCAAGCTTGCTCTGGCGAATTCCAACCTGGAAGATTGTTTTCTGGTTTTACATAGCGCGCGATCAGTGTAGCCATACAGAGCCCTATATTGCCCCTGCGCATGGCAGGAAAAGAAACCACACCTTTACTGCGGTCTGGGAGGTCTGTCATTCCCTTTTCTAAGGCCCGTATTTGAGTTAATTCTTGGCGTAAATCCCGATTCCACTCAAGTGCATTCATAGACAAATCTAAGTGGGCGTCAAATATAAACTTCATTATTAATCGAGTGCTATGTGATAGTCGCGGGCTTCAATTTCCCAAAACCCAGCGTGTTTTCCTTTTTCTATGGTATAAGCACGGTTGTACTTCGCCACTGTCGGGCAAATATGGTAAGGAAGGGCATAAAATAAATCGCCTACTTTAAAGTCATTTTCTTTTTCGTATTCCACCATTAAGTGCTCTTCGCTTTGCCCTTTATGGACCGCATCCTCCATACCTACTATTTGAACCCTTGGTAATGGCATTTCAGAAGCCACGGCTTTATGCCCTAAATCAAAACAATAAATGCCTTTATTTGGCTTGCTGATTAGACGGGTAATAAGAACAGCAGCATGCTGAAAAGGGGATTCTTTCCAGATTTTCTTATATCCTACATCCCACAATAAAGTGGTGCCAGGGCTGAGTAAGTTTCTCTGTCGAAGCGCATGAGGATAAAAGCTGGGAGAGCCTCCAGTAATAATATTGGGGACCTTACCCCCCTTTGCTTCAATTTGGTCAATCAGGGCCGCTACAGGTTCAAAATCTTGATTGCACTTTTCTATACGCTCACTGAGATTCAGCGGTCGGATATGACCGTCGTAGACGTGAAACCCTTCAAAAATCAACTCTTTATTTTCTTCTAAAGAGTGGTAGAGTTGTACTGCATGTTGTGGAAGTATACCCGTGCGATTCATCCCATTATTGAGATCAATCCATAATTTGAGTTTTATAGAATGCTGGGCTGCCAATTCTGAAAACAATTGTAAAGAGTCATAATTATCCACTAGTGTAGCAAAACCAATCTCAGGATTCTTTTTTTGTAAATAAATAAGTTGGCTTATTTTTTCACGTGTAGGCTGGTGCGCTAGGAGAATATAGTGCGCTCCACAGCCTACTAAAAGGTCTAACTCAGCTAAGGTCGCACATTTAAAACGAGTGATCCCTGCTTCCATTTGAAGCTTAATAATCGCTGACATTTTATGTGTTTTAATATGTGGAATCAAGCGATGGGTGCCTCCCGCAATGGAGATCATGGACTCAATATTTTGCTTTACTCTCTCTGGGTAAACTAAAAGTCCTGGCGTTAATAAATTCCCTTCCTGTTCTACCTTATAATCCATTATCATCTTCAATTTATTGATCTAATAAAAACTGTGCTTCGATTTCTACTGCTATATTCTGAGGCAGTGACATGCCTACAGCACTGCGCGCACCAATGCCATAGTCTTCACCAAAGACTTCAACCATTAATTCACTAAATCCATTAATTACATAAGGATGTTCTTCAAACTCTGGAGTAGCATTCACCATTCCTAACACTTTAATGACTCGTTTGATTCGCAATTCAGGATTTAAATGGGTAACTAAGGTTGAAAGCATTGTTAAACCTACCTGACGCGCTGCATTTTTACCCTGGTCTTTGTCTAAATCACCACCTACTTTACCCATGATTAAAGACTTTTCATCCAGTACTGGGCCTTGTCCAGAGATATAAACAAAATTACCCTCTACGAGCAGAGGACGGTAAACTCCCAAGGGTTTTGGGGCGGGAGGCAATATTAGCCCAAGCGCTTTAATTCTTTTATTAAGTGTTGTATTCATTTTTAAAGTAATTGATCAAGTATTAAAACACCAATTAAACCACTGATACCAATAGAGGTTTCCATCAACGTCCAAGTGGATAAGGTATCTTTAATATTCAGATTAAAATATTCTTTAAACAGCCAAAAGCCACTGTCATTTACATGAGAAAGCATCAAACTCCCAGAACCGATGGCTAATACCATTAATTCAGGACTCACACCTGTTGTTTGGACTAAAGGAAGAACAATCCCGGCTGTTGTTAGGCCTGCTACAGTGGCAGACCCTACAGAAAATCGTATTAATGTTGCGATAAGCCATCCAATAAGTAAAGGAGAAATGGAGCTAATCTGAAATAAATTTCCTAAGTATTCACTTACTCCACTATCGATTAATATTTGTTTAAGGGCGCCTGCTCCGGCTATAATCAATAAGACCATGGTAATTCCAGATACCGATTGGGCATAAATTTTCATTACTGCCTCCATATTCATACCTCTTGCAATTCCTAGTGTATAGGTTCCTACCAAAACGGTAATCAGCAATGCGATTACTGGATTTCCGATAAATACGAGTAAGGTGCGCCAAAATCCCGCTATTGGAATAAAACTAAGTACTAGAGTCGAAAAAGCAATTAAAATTACGGGTAATAAAGCAGTGAGGATACTGGTAGAAAATCCAGGGAGTTCCTCTTCAGTAAATACTTTAGTCGTCATAAATTCCTTGAGCGGTTGTGCTTTTACTTTGGGTATTAAGCGCGTTAAAACAGGTCCAGAAATTAAGATCGCAGGAATGGCAACGAGAACCCCATAAATTAATGTTTTACCTATATCAGCTTTAAACATTACTGCCAAGGCAGAAGGTGCGGGATGCGGCGGAAGGAATCCATGGGTGACTGATAAAGCAGCTAGCATGGGTAACGCTATCGAAATCAGAGGAATACCAGTAGCAGCTGCCACAGTAAACACCAAAGGCACTAGGATGACAAAACCTACAGAATAAAACATGGTAACTCCTACAATAAAGCCTGTCAGCATTACAGCTGATCTTGTATTTTGAACGCCAAAAAGTTGAATTAATCCATTTGTGATTTTTTGGGCAGCACCGCTCTCGGCTACCAATTTACCCAACATGGCACCTAAACCAAGTATCATCACTAAAAAACCCAGTGTATTTCCAATTCCTTTTTCAATAGATTGAACAATCGTATTGAGCTCCATTCCTTGACCTACCCCTATCGCAAGGCCTACAAGTATAAAGGCTATAAAAGCATTGAGTCGTACAACTAAAATAAGGAAGAAGAGGAAGAGGATTCCAAGGGTAATTACAGCTAGTGGCATACGTAAAAATAGGAAAGTTAATTGAATTATAAGTTAACTAAATAATGCCTCTTATTAAACTAAAGAATCAGCTGCCGAAAGTGCCCATGGCAATGTAAATAATGAGTGTAATAAGGCAAAGTGCAATCGAAAAAGGCTTGGTGTAGCTCCACTGCTCCATCTTAACGAATTTTAAATCGCTTATATTAAAATGATTGGTATTGGGGTAGTAATAAGAGAAACCATACATCAATACTAGATTTAATAAAAATTCAATCCCCCAGAGATGGACAAAATGCAGCCCCGTATCAAAAACAAAGCTGGTCAGTAAATAAAAGGCCAAACCAAAAAATAAAGCCACTTTGGCTGCAAAAGCAGAAATTGATTTAGTAAAAAATCCCATTAGCATAATGGAGGCGATGGGAATAAAGAAAATACCATTTAATTGTTGTAAAAGTTGGTATAAACCCTCAGGAGCCTGCGCTACAAAAGGAGCCGCTATAATAGCAAAAATCGCTAAAATTGAAGAAGTAAGTTTTCCAATAAAAACCAACTTTTGATCGGAAGCCGAACGATTGAAATGACGCTTATACAAATCCAAACTAAAAATAGTAGCTGCGCTATTTAATACACTATTAAATGTACTCAATACCGCCCCCATGACTACCGCTGCAAATAAACCTACAAAACTGGCAGGTAATACTTTTTTTATAAGTTCAGGGTAGACCATATCTTGAGTGGCATAAAGCGAATCTCCGAAATAATAAAAACCAATCACCCCAGGAAGAATAATGACTAAAGGGATAAATATCTTCAAAAGACCTGTATATAAAAGACCCTTTTGGGCTTCTTTTAAATTTTGAGCGCCAAGAGCCCTTTGGATAATGGTTTGATTCATACACCAAAAATAGATCTGATTAACAATGAGTCCTGTAAATAAAACTTCAAAAGGGAGTACCGAATCGGGTGCGCCTATGACATTGAACTTTTCAGGGGCATACTCAAAAACTTTGAGTAAACCCTTTATTGGATTGCCCTCACCAATATTGAATAAAGCCAATAGTGGAACTGCCAATCCCCCAATAAGCAAACCATATCCATTGAGGGTATCAGAAACGGCAACAGCCTTTAACCCCCCTAATATGGCGTAGAGAGAGCCGATAAGACCTACTCCAATAACGGTAACTAAAAGGCCTTGTTCTTTAGAAATTGACAGGCGTTCAGAGATACCGAAGATACTTTCTAAGTTAATCGCGCCTGTATACAATACGATGGGTAAAAGTGTTACAACAAATGAAATCATTAAGAAAAAAGCAATATACGACCTGAGTACTCCATCAAATCTTTTTTCTAAATACTCAGGAATTGTAGTAAGTCCCATGCTGAGGTATTTGGGTATAAAATAAACTGCAGCTACTACTAAGGCCAGTGCAGAGGTAACTTCCCAGCCTATAATTATAAACCCATTTTTATAGGAAGAGCCATTCATTCCAATCAAATGTTCTGTAGAAATATTTGTCAAAAGCATCGATCCTGCAATAACAATACCTGTAAGACTTCTCCCTCCTAAAAAATAGCCCTCCTCAGAACTGAGTTTTTCCTTTTTAAGCCTAAACCAAGCATAGAAAGCAACAAATAAGGTATAGGCTAAAAAGGTGGAAACTGTAAGCATGTGTTAATTAATTTCATCGAGTGACACTACCCGATTTTCTTTACTTGATTTTTGTGCGGCTAGACTTATTTTTAAAGACGCCAACCCCTCATCAAAAGAGATATTGGGCGCTCTGTTGTTGAGTAAACAAGATACAAAATAGTCTAAGGCTTTTAAAAAAGAGGTTTGGTAGCGCTCAATAAAAAAGCCAATTGGCTTGGGCTGATGTGCGCCATGGGCATCAGCATGTGTGATCGAATTTTCCAATTGGTTTGCAGTAGACCACATTCCTGTTTCACAAAAAACTTCAAGACGCTGATCATAACCATAAGTACTATTTCTACTATTTTCAACAGTGGCAAGAGCCTTGTTTTTGAACTTTAATACCGTAATGGCAGTATCGACGTCGTCAATAGACTTTAGGGGTAAATTTCCAAAAATACCTGCCGTAGAATAAACCTCAGTCACTTCACTCTCCATAAGCGCTCTTGCTAAATCAAAATCATGGATGGCCATATCTAAAAAAAGACCTCCGGATGTTTTTAAAAATTCCATAGGTGGAGGACCTGGGTCTCTACTAATCAAACGGATGGATTGTATTTTTCCTTGTTTTCCTTTACTTAATTCATTTTTGATTTTCAAAATTGAAGGGTCAAATCTCCGATTAAAGCCCAGCATAAATGTTACGGGCTGCTTTTCTAATCGCTTTTTGAGAAGTTGGGTATTTGCCAAAGACAAATCAATCGGCTTTTCACAAAAGATGTGTTTTTTATGTGCAATTGCTTTCTGAAGGTGCTCAAAATGAAAAGCAGTTGGAGAGGCAATAATTACCGCATGAAAATCAACTTCTTTGAATAAATCATCAATAGAGGTATATAAGGCCTCCACACCTAGATTTTTAGCAAAATTTAAACTTTGTTCACTTCTGCTACAAGCAGCGACAACTTGCACCTCTGGAAGTGAAAAAATACAATTTTTAAGATGTACTTTACCTATTCTCCCTAAACCGACAATTGCAAGTTTGATCATTCAAATACACTAAAAAAGAAGCTCGTCAGGTAGGTATTTAGCAATCAAGTCTTCATAATAAGGACGTAACGCTTTAGCATCGGGTGGAACGGGTACTTTGGAATACAAATCGTAGGGATTGAATTTTTTTACCCATTCAAAATTTTCGTGGTCTTCTTTATTCATCAAGTGGTCATAAGCCCCTTCTCTGTGCTGTGCATAAAACGAATGATACCTAATCATATAAAGTGCTGGCTTAGGTAAATACGGTTTCATCACATGATAAAGATATTCATCATGTCCCCAGCTCATTTTGACATGATCTAAACCACAATTTTCAGTATAGATGCCAAATTTGGTATTATAGCGTTCATCTGAAAAATCAGGATTGTCATCAAAAAACTCAGAATAAACAATTTTATCAGAAAATTGACAACCGACCGGATAGGTATCACCAACTACTGCCCACTGAGGTTCTCCATATAGACAAAGAACTTTACCCAAATCGTGCAATAAGCCCGTTAGAACAAACCAATCAGGGTGCCCGTCTTGTCTGATGGCCTCTGCAGTTTGAAGCAGGTGTTGTAGCTGATCTAGTTCAATATCTGGGTCGCTGTCATCAATGAGTGTATTTAGGTAATCTAAGGCTTCCCAAACAGACATTTTGCGTTTACTCAATCCTAAAAATTCAGCTTCTTTGGCTTGAACAAAGTCAAAAGTTTGGTAGTGGTGATTTAATTTATAGAAATTACGTACTAATTGATCTCTCGGAGAGTCTGTATAATTTCTATAATCTTCTTTCTGTTTGGTGTGGGGTTCAGGATAGCGCTTTATAATGTCGTCTTCCCAATCATCAAGATGCGCTAAAGGATTATTTTGATCCATAATTTAGTTTTAAAACCTATTGACTGTTAAAGATAGATATTAAAATTAGTATAAAAATACTTTTAAAAGCCAAACAAGACTATTTTGACATAGTGATCAGTAGTTTATTTTTTATTCGATAATTTTAAGAAATTTAAATTATGAATCGCAATACATTTTTACAGACCGCAACCCTGGGTACAGTAGGCTTAACTTCTCTTCCACTACTTAAGCGGTACGATGCAGGACCCTTTGAAAAACTTGAAATTTCAATAACTCCTTGGTCTTTGATGAGAACAGGATATGGCGGAGATGACCCTTTAGGCATCGATATTTTTGAATACCCTCGAATCGCCAAATCTCTTGGTTTTGATTATATCGATCACGAAATGTTTCACTTCCCTCCAGACCTGAATGATAAAATAATTGATCAGATGCTTATCAACTCTGAGAAAGCAGGCGTACAAAGTGCCGTTTTACTTACAGGAGGAGTTGGAGATATTGGTGATGCGGATTTATCAAAAAGAAAAAAGGCATTAAAAACCTATAAATTTTGGGTAGACGTTGCCCAAAAGTTAGGCTGCAAAGCCATGCGAAATGTATGTGCTAGTTATATCACAATACCTCATAAAGAGAAATTAAACTATGCGCTTGAAGGAGTCAAAGAGTTAGGCAATTACGCTGGGGAAAAAGGGCTGGATTTATTGATTGAAAACCACAATGGCTATTCTTCTGATCCGGAGTGGATGATAGCTTTAATGGAGGGTGTAAATCTTAATAATGTGGGTGTTCTAGGGGATTTTACCAATTGGACGCTCCGCACCAATCCTGAAACTCTCTACCCAGACCCCTATGGAGGAATTGATTTACTCAGCCCCTATATTAGGGCGGTTAGTGCCAAGGCAGAAGATTTTGATACGCATGGAGAAGAAACAACTACAGATTATAAAAAAATGTTTGGTGTTCTACAAAAGGCGACACATCTAAAATTCGCTGGGGTAGAATTTTTTGGAACTTCGATTTCTCGTAATGAAGGGGCTCAAAAAACAAAAGCATTAATCGAGCGGGTCATAAAAGAGATACGCTAATTATAATAGACCCTAAAAATTTGCAATAAAGTGCCTGTTATTTGTATTTTTAAATGAATTTATAAGCTGTTGGATGATGCAAGATTTTAAATACTTATTGGCCTACACCATACCGGCTTCCGCCATAGTGGGTATTAAATTGGGAGGAATAGGGAGTTATACCACTGTACTTTACGCCTTTGGCTTAATTCCGCTTTGGGAAGCTATTATTGCACCTAATCCAAATAAATTAAGTGATACAGCGGTTCAAAATCGTTTAGCCAATCGTTTTTTTGATGGAATGCTTTATTTCAATCTGCTCCTTGTTTATTCGATACTGATTTATGGCCTCTGGTTTTTAATACAAACACCCCTACAGTCTTTTGAAACGGTGGGTTATATACTCTCTTTTGGTATCGTACTGGGTACTAATGGGATTAATGTTGCTCATGAATTGGGACACAGAACGACAAAAATAGAACGTCTGCTGGCCAAGATTCTTTTGTTACCTGCTCTGTATATGCACTTTTATATAGAGCATAATTTTGGTCATCACGTGAATGTGGGGACACCCGATGATCCCGCCACTTCTAAAAAAAATCAATCCGTTTTTTCTTTTTGGTTTATCTCTGTAGTGGGGCAAATTAGAAGTGCGACAGCTATACAAAAAAAATTGCTTCATAACCGTACGGCCGGTTTTTTCAGTATTTATAACGACTTTTTTTACTATCAGCTTTTTCAATTGAGTTACCTCATTATTGTAGGATATTTTTTCGGTATTGAAGGCGTATTTTTCGCGTTAAGTATCGCTTTGGTAGCGATCTTATTATTAGAAACAATTAACTATATCGAACACTACGGCTTAATACGTGAATCAAAAGGTAAGCGTTACGAGCGGGTCACCCCCATGCACTCCTGGAATTCCAATCATGCCATTGGTAGATTGGTGCTTTATGAATTGACCCGTCATAGTGATCACCACCACCGTGCCTCCAAAAAATATCAAATTTTAGAAAGCATAGAAGAAAGTCCACAGCTCCCTTTTGGGTATACCACCAGCATGCTCATCGCGCTAGTCCCCCCTATATGGTTTAAAATGATGAATAAACGTCTGCCAACAAAAGCTGATTAAGGCCTAATTCGAATACTCTTAATATCAAGTAAATCGCTATAGTGAGGAATTTATTAACTAAAAGAAATGCATTCTTCAGCTATTTCTAACTTCACAGCTACTCCATTCTCAATGCCCTCTATATGTGGCATGAGGACTTCTAGCATCGTATTAATTTGATGATGATCAGTCTTAGTTTTAGGATCTGGCATATAAATTAAGCCATTGTATTTTTTTTCTTTAAAAAGTAAGGTTACTTCAAAAAAATAAAAATTTTCTGGTGGAATGTGTTTGGACCAATCTATGTCTGTAATATAATAAGTTGGTTTCTTAATGGTAAATGTGTAGGGACTTATGTCAATATTAATTGTCCCTCTAAAATAGCTGCTTAAATCAAGCCCTTTTTCTTTAAAATAAGGCAACTGAAGCATCAATGTTCCATTGGGATACCGGGGATCTTTTCCCTTACCTGAAGCTACTCCATATCCTGCAATGACTTTGCCTTCAATTCTTATCATGAGCTATAAATTTGCCCCTCCATCTACAGCAAGCGCTGTACCTGTAATAAAAGAGGCTTCATCTGAAGCCAGCCAACAGATTGCATCTACTACTTCTTTAACTGTACCCAGACGTCCTACAGGATGCATAGCAATCGCGCTATTTCGCTTTTCTGGAGTATCGAAGGCACGATCTGCCATAGGGGTCTCAATTACGGCAGGGCAAACTGCATTAACACGTATGTTGTCCTCCGCATATTCTAAAGCAGTTGCTTTGGTCATTCCCACTACACCAAACTTTGCAGCGTGGTAACCGATACCCGCACCTCCGGCTTGCAATCCAGCCAATGATGCGACATTCACTATTACACCTTTGCCTCTTTTTTGCATTTCTGGGAGTTCATATTTCATTGATATCCATACACCTTTTAGGTTTACTGCAATGACCTCATCCCAAACACTTTCCTGATAATCTGCTGTTTTTATATCAGGAGTTCCTTCGATACCTGCATTATTAATTGCTATATCGATACCTCCAAAGTGTTTTACTCCCGTATGTATAACCGTTTTAATGTCTTCAGTACGACTAAAATCAGTTTGAATAAAAAGAGCTTCCCCTCCAAGGTCTTTAATTTGCGTTACTAGCATTTCATTAGCCTCTTTATTTCTTGATGCAAGAATTATTTTTGCTCCTTGTTGAGCAAAGCTTATAGAAGCTGCTTTGCCAATTCCAGAACTACTCCCACTTATTAATACTACTTTATCTTTAAATCGTTCTTGTGTATTATTTATCATTTTATTTTTTTTTGATGAGTAGCGTTTCAAGCTCTTCAAGGGTTTTATTTTTAGTCTCTGGCATTAGTTTCCAGACAAAAATTAATTGGAATAACATAAAGAAGGCAAAAAAGGCAAAAGTAAATCCACCTCCTAGTAGGCTTGTAATATAAGGGAAGGTAGCGGCTATTAGTGCCGCAAAGACCCAATGTGTTCCACTCCCAAGTGCATTTCCATAGGAGCGCACGTGGTTAGGAAATATTTCAGAAATAAAAACCCAAATTACGGCTCCCTGCCCGATTGCATGGGAAGCAATAAAAGTGAATACCAAAAAAGGGATTAAAGGCGTACCTGCGCCCAAACCCGTATAAAAGGTAATAGAAATGAGCCCTAAAGTTGAAATATACCCGAAGGAACAGATATACATCAAAAACTTACGTCCCATTTTATCGATTAAAAAGATCCCGATTAATGTTGCTACAAGATTGATAACTCCTACACCCACAGAAGATAATAGTGCTGCACTTTCACCCATACCTGTTTCAGCAAAGATTCGAGGAGAGTAATAAATCACTGCATTGATACCTGACAGCTGGTTAAAAAAAGCAATTAAAAAGGCAAGTAAAATCGAAAAATTAAATTTCCCTGAGACAAATTCTTTAAAGCTCCCTGAGGTAGCTTTGTTGTGATTAAGATTAGACTTGATCAGGGCGATATTTTCCTCAACTGTTTGGGGGTCAATTTCCTTTAAAACTAATCTTGCTTCTTCTATTTTTTCTTTTTTTAAAATCAACCATCTTGGGCTTCTAGGCACGAAGAAAATCATAATTAGGAAAAGTGAGGCAGGTAAAATTTCTATCCCTAACATAAACCTCCAATTCCCATCTCCTGCTCCCCCAATAAAGAAATTGGATAAGTAAGCGACTAATATTCCAATTACAATATTTAATTGGAAAAGTGCCGTAAGTTGTCCCCTTTTGCTGGCAGGCGAGATTTCAGAGATATACATAGGGGCGGTAACAGAGGAAGCGCCAACAGCTAAACCTCCAATAAATCTAAAAAACATTAAAGAATAAACTTCGGGTGCTAATGCCGATCCTAGGGCTGATACTAAGTATAAGACCGCCACCCAAATTAAGGTTTTTTTTCTTCCCAAAGACTCTGAAGGAAACCCGCCCATAAGCGCACCTATTACAGTTCCATATAAGGCCATTGCAACCATTTGTCCGATCATTGTATCACTTAAATTCCAAAGGTTCTGAATTTCTTGTTCGGCTCCAGAAATAACGGCTGTATCAAAGCCAAAAACGAAACCTCCAAAGGCAACAATGACTGACCAGAATATGACTTTTGTATAATTCATTTTTAGTTATCAGTATAATAAAGTTTTAAGAGTAAATTACTAAAATTTCCCGTTCTAGAGTCCTAGATTAAAAATAAATAACCCTCCACTAGGGAGGGTTAATTTTTTATTCTACTCTAATATAGTATTCAGCCCAGCCGTCACCTCCATCGTAATCTGCTGGATATTGAGAATAATGATTAGGACCGATGTCAATTTTAAATGTGGCGATCCATCTGCCCTGATCATCTTTATTTGGGGCTTCCTTTTTCCAGCCTTGAAAATTATCCGTTCCATCTACATTGTATTCTGTTAATATTCCATTTTCAAAAGAATAACGGTTTGCAAAGCCAGCTTGACCGTAATTTATATCTTCCCCAGTCACTGAATCTTTTTGAATATTATTGCCTACAAACATCATAAATTGATCTGTAAAAATTTTAGTTTGAAAACCTTCTGAAAGCCCAAAAGCATCCCAACTTAAGGTATCTACAGGTTTATTGTTTTCATATTTAATACCTCCTACCATTTTCCATACCCCTTTTATTGGGTTTGTAGGCTCTTGTTGCTGCTGCGTACAAGAAATTGCGAAGACGCTCAAAAGAACGAAAGAAAAAAAATGTTTATTCATTATTGAAATTAGTTTATAGTTAATTATACCTCTAATATACACAGTAAGAGTTGAAAAGAAAAACCCTCCACTAAGGAGGGTGTTTGATTTCTTTCAGAATCCACTCTTATTTTCCATTTTGCATGGGGTCAGTATCACTCATAATCTTATTAAGGGTAAAGTATACCGGACAAAATTTAGTAAAAGGGCTGATTATTTGTAATACCCCAACGCCTATCGCTAAATAAAGAAAATCTAGATTGCCCGTTTGAATGGCTAACCCAACGCTTGATAAATACAAGAGTCCACAAATTGCATCATGAGCTCTTACCTTTTTAATATTTTTAGTTGCATTCATTTAAATTGATTTATGGTTTAATAAAGTTCTAATATACAGAGAAATAAATAAATAAATAAAACCTCCACTAGGGAGGGTTTTTTTATTTACTTTTTTTTTCAGAAGGGAGAATTAGCCAGCAAAAATATAGGCACAATTTTCATTTTGTGCTCTACCCAAAGCCCAAACTCCTGAGGGAACGAGTTGAATTCCAGGTAAAATACCATCTACCATTTCTTTATATACTTCATCTGGATCTAAATTCATTTTACTAGCCACAGCAGACCCATAAACTTTTGTTGCCAAATCACAAACACAGAACAACGATCCTCTTTTCTGTAAGTCCTTAATTCCCTGTATTGGAGGCAGAGGCATATCTCCTGATTCAGGCTCATAAACTGTATTTCTTAAAGAGGGCTTACCTGTTTTGTTATCATTAAAAGACACCAGTTCACCAAGTTTAAATTTATTCCAGATGTCCGAATTGAAGGCAAAGACGATGCCTGAATGCCTTAAAACAGTCATCGCAGTCATATTAGAATCTTCAACACCAACAGAATTATTGGATTCTAAAAATGCCCAATTCCATGTAATCGGTAAGGTATTATGTGGCTGACTTCCATCATAAACAACTCTGTGCTCACCTTTAATATTTTTAAACCATTCGGAGACCATTGTATCATTTAACTGACTTGGAATATTAACAGGTTTAAGTTTATCAAAGTCTTTAATAAAATTGGGGAATGCTGTTGCTCCTACACCTAAGGCAATAGAAGTAAAAAAATTTCTGCGATCAAAATTCATATAAATTGATTTATGGTTATTATTAATATGAAGGTACAGAGAAAGTTTTAAATGAAAAACCCTCCTTAAAGGAGGGTTTAATTAAGCTTTAAAATATTATCTCCAGGAGTCGTCGATTACTCTATAAAGTGTTCTATGGATTTCATTAAATCCATTATCAACCTCCATTTCAGCTGCCTTTTTACTAAAATTTTGCTGATATTTATTTGGCTTTGCATTTGCATCATAGGCGGAACCTTTTAAAACCTGAGAAAGTTTTTCGTATCCATCAAAAGAAATTCCATTATAGGTTATCATGCCTTCACTTTGATTCCAGTTAGGATTAGTGAGTCTTATTCCATATCCCCAATTATTTGGATTATTTCCCTTCCCTAATTGCGGCTTAATGACCTCTTTACCGTATAAATCATTATTTCCGACAAACTTTGCTCCATTGCTCGCTTTAAACAAATTGACATACCAGTAATTTGAGGGAGTTCCACTCATAATATTATCTACTACTTGATAGACATGCTGGGAAGTAAATGTGCCATTAGTAGTAAAAGAACTGGAATCAGGTAGCCATAAGCCAAGTCTTTTTGGAATTTCATTAGACCAGATATCCATGGGTTTTAAATTTTCAAGTTGCTCTGGAGAAGTAAAATGGTGTAAAAAAATAAAATTATTAGGATCTGTTACAGACTGTAAACAGGTCCACCCGGCCCACTTGCCTCGTTCTACAGCATCTTTTGCAATTGCTTTATAATATGTTTTTTGTGCGTCTACAAATGCAGCCACATTACCCTCGACTCTTATTTCATGTGTTCTTATCAAATAAGGGCCATCCTGAGCATAAATTGCAATACTTATGATGAATGAGAGTAGAAATAAAATTTTTTTCATTTAATATAGATTTATGATTAATAATACTTCTAATATAGATGAAATTTTTATTGTTAGCTAATTATCTGCTGTATCCGTCAATATAAGGGACATATTCGCAGGGCAATCCGAAACTTTTTATCAGCTTTTTTAAATCATTTGAGGAGGCTCCATAGATTGTCATCGCATCAATTGTAAAATTGGTCATAAATTGATTAAAATCTTTTTCAATTTGTCCACCCGGAGAAATATTTTTAGCATGATTAAATAAGGCCGCTTCATTTCTATACCTTTCTATTAACGTTACTTTGTTCTTTCCAGATCTAAAAAACCTAAAACTCAAAGAATTAGGCTCGAGTTTATTTACTAACTTTTGATAATAGGTCGCAAAATCATCGATTTCTTTTTCTGTTTTACTATTAACTGTCATCTCCACCACATTGATAAGTTCATCACCATTATTTCTTGGTGAAGTTGCTCTTAAATCATAAAGATTGTCTTTATGTTCAATTGTATATTCAAACAGTTCATCCCATTTTTCAGGTGGCATTGAAGTTCTTATTCTTCTGAAACCTTCAGACCATGCAGTGAGAAATTTTTCGTGACTCTCAGCCACTATGATATAATTTAAATTCCATTCATCGCCCCATAGGTGTGTCATTACCTGATAGGAGTATAACTTTCCTTCATTTACTAAATCATTCCATACAGGAGAAAAATAATCATCTATTAATTTAAAGGCTTTACCCTGATTCGCAAATTCTACTTTATTTTGATTGAGCATCACAAAACCATTTTGAGCAGATAGTGTAAAAGAAATGAGTAAAGAGAAAAAGGCTATATGTTTTTTCATGTTTATTGATTTATGGTTATTATTAATACGAAGATACAGAGAAAGTTGTAAAAGAAAAACCCTCCTTTAAGGAGGGTTTTTAACTAATCAATTAAATCTTGACAAAACATTGATAAAATATCTTTGTATATAATCTACCTGCCCTCTGTTTTTTAGATAGGTTTCAAATTCCTTAGAACTTCTAATTTTCCTTTCTAAGAGTACTAAGTCATTAATATCCTTTCCATAGACCACAACTGAATGGGTAGCGCCAGGTACACCTCCAGCATCAATTTGAACTAATCCCATTCTTCGTTGACCCAAAATGGGTTTTATTCCTTTTACTAAAGCATCAAATGCGGGCTTATACTTAGCGGGATCATATACTTTAAGCTCAAATATTTTAGCTGTTTGGTACATCTGGGTATCACCTTCAGAAAAACCAAAAGAAGTAATTATACTACTGTCATTGGCCGCTTTTCTGTGGTTATTCATTTGTTCCAAATAAGCTGTCCATTCTGCCTCAGTTCTATTCTGCTTAGTCCCCCAGTTTTCAGGATTACCCCAAGCAACCACTCGATGCGTTACTCCATTTTTAAACTGAACAGATTGGAGCATTACCCCGCTGCCTTGATTCCATTCTTGCCCTCCGGCAAAATCATTGAATAAATTTAAAACAGAAGGTGCATGACCGGGTTTGACATCCATATTGTAAATTCTTCCTGAAATTTGTGCCTGACTGTAAAAGAATGAACTTACAAATACTAATAACAATACTTTTTTCATATTTATTTGATTTATGGTTTATAATAACTCTAAGATATAGAGAATGGATCGAAAAGAAAAACCCTCCACTTGGGAGGGAGTAAGAAATTAAGGATTTAGTGCCGCACCATTATAATAATCAACAGACCTTAGTATTATGCCTTCGTTGTTCATTGTTAGTTGATTGTGTAAGTGAACTTTAGTTTCTTTGTTTGTTTTCTTATTTTTTAGAATAACAACCCACCAAGAAATCAAAGAATAACCATCCCCATTATATTCTAATAA